>ERZ1023701.2-NODE-2-length-133523-cov-12.912436_pt1 | contig 133523 bp, 121 predicted proteins | sample MGYA00380350_ERZ1023701 | MGnify/ENA primary metagenome ERZ1023701 (study PRJEB33179, sample SAMN07449025) | human gut metagenome | biome: Human-gut; feature: Human associated habitat; material: Faeces | host: Homo sapiens | place: India:Kasaragod | collected... | reverse complement strand
ATATATATCAAAAGTAAAATAAATACTTTTGTTAACAAAACATGAAAATTCTTTAATGAAATCCTTTAAAACGGATGTCGGTTGAATAAGCCTCCAAGACCACCGCCTCCACGGCGTCCTTTTTTGCCGCCCATCATACCGGGCATCTGCTTCATGAACTTCTTTGTCTGCTCAAACTGCTTTACAAGTCTGTTGACCTCTGATATATCCACGCCTGCACCTCTTGCAATACGAGCCTTGCGGCTTGGATTAAGAAGCTTTGGATTTCGTCTTTCCTCCGGTGTCATGGAATAGATGATTGCCTCTGTGCGGGCCATACCCTTTTCAGCTTCATCTGTATCTATATCCGGCATCTTGCCTCCACCGATACCCATGCCCGGCATCATGCCCATCACGCTTGAAAGACCGCCCATCTTCTTCATCTGACTCATCGAATCAAGGTACATCTCAAAATCAAACTCATTTTTGCGCATCTTCTGCTCAAGCTTCTTGGCCTGTTCCTCATCAATGTTCTCCTGCGCCTTCTCAATCATGGAAAGCACATCGCCCATGCCGAGGATTCTTGAAGCCATACGCTCCGGATAGAACTGCTCAAGGTCTGAAAGCTTCTCGCCCATACCGGCGTAAAGTATCGGCTTTCCTGTAACGGCTCTGATTGAAAGTGCCGCTCCACCTCTGGTGTCACCATCAAGCTTTGTGATGACAACTCCGTCAATTCCTATCTTTTCATCAAATGTACCTGCTACATTTACCGCATCCTGACCTGTCATGGCATCAACCACGAGGATGGTCTGGAAAACATCAGTAGCTTCTTTTATCTCAATAAGCTCTGCCATCATATCCTCATCAATATGAAGACGTCCGGCAGTATCGATGATAACAACATTGAAATCGTTTTTCCTAGCGTGCTCCACAGCAGCCTTTGCGATGTCGGCAGGCTTGTTTTTATCACCCATTGAGAAAACCTCAACACCCTGCTTCTCACCATTTATCTTTAACTGCTCAATCGCAGCCGGACGATATACATCACAGGCTACAAGCAGTGATTTCTTGCCCTTGCTCTTAAGCTTTCCGGCAATTTTTGCTGTGGTGGTTGTCTTACCGGCTCCCTGAAGACCTACCATCATGATAACGGTAAGCTCCTTGCCCGGCCTGAAAGCAATCTCTGTTGTCTCAGAGCCCATAAGCTTAATCATCTCTTCGTTTACGATTTTGATGACCATCTGACCGGGATTGAGACCATTCATGACATCCTGTCCGATTGCTCTCTCCTGAACGCTCTTTGTGAACTGCTTAACAACCTTAAAGTTAACATCGGCCTCAAGGAGTGCCATCTTAACCTCTTTAAGAGCAGCCTTTACATCATCCTCAGTAAGCTTTCCCTTGCTGCGGAGATTCTTGAAAACGTTCTGCAGTTTTTCTGATAAACTGTCAAATGCCATATTACAGCTCCTCTAGTATCTGATTCGAAATAGCTTCGATTTCATTCATTAATAGCTCATTATGTGATTTCTTAAAATCATTTGTCAGCTCATGAATCCTTCGTATGTCACTCTTTATGGACATGAACTTTTCAACAAGATGCAGCTTTGCCTCATAGTCAAGCAGCTTCTTATTGCATCTCTTAATCAGATCGGCAACACCCTGACGGGAAATTCCCTCCTCGGATGCAATCTCACCGAGTGACAAATCATTGAAGACAAAATCCTCATATACCTGACGCTGATGCTCATTCAAAAGCTCACCGTAGAAATCATATAAATATGCCTGTTCAAGTTTTTCTTCCATATCAAGTATCCTCTTTTTCCCTCGAACCTATGGTAGAATAACACATAGTTTGCCCGGTGTCAAGTAAAAATACTTGATACTTTTATTTTTATATCATAGTGCGTACAATTCTCGGCTTATAGCCCTTCTTCTCGAGCGCAGCTATAATCTGCTCCTTGTGCTCTGTACCAAAACACTCAAGCGTGATGCGAAGCTCGACAGCCGCACTTCTGTTTGTAGTGACAAACTGGTTATGCTCCAGCTTGATTACATTGCCCTGTACATCGGCAAGAGTCTGTGAAACCTTGGCAAGCTCGCCCGGCTTATCCGGCAGAAGCACTGAAACAGTAAAGATTCTGTCTCTGAAAATAAGACCCTGCTGTACAACTGATGACATGGTAATGACATCCATGTTGCCGCCACTTAGGATAGAAACCACTCTCTTGTCCTTTACTCCGAGATGCTTAAGCGCAGCTACAGTCAGAAGACCTGAGTTTTCGACTATCATCTTGTGATTCTCAACCATGTCAAGGAAGGCCACGATAAGCTCGTCATCCTCCACTGTGATGATATCATCAAGATTTTTCTTTATGTATGGGAAAATATTTGAGCCCGGTGTCTTTACCGCTGTTCCGTCTGCAATAGTATTTACACTTGGTAAAGTGGTCACTTTTCCATTCTTAAATGACTCCTGCATACAATTAGCGCCGGCCGGCTCCACTCCGATAACCTTAATCTTTGGGTTTAAGAGCTTTGCAAGTGTGGATACACCTGTTGCCAGCCCGCCGCCGCCGATTGGAACGAGGATGTACTCAACAAGAGGAAGCTCCTTGAATATCTCCATAGCAATAGTTCCCTGTCCTGTTGCGACAGCTAAATCATCAAACGGATGGATAAATGTGTAGCCCTCTTTCTCTGCAAGCTCATATGCCTTGGCACATGCCTCATCATACACATCTCCGTAAAGCACTACCTCAGCGCCGTAGCTCTTTGTACGGTTTACCTTGATAAGAGGTGTGGTGGTAGGCATCACGATAACAGCCTTGCAGCCATAGCACTTTGCAGCATACGCAACACCCTGCGCATGGTTTCCTGCAGATGCTGTGATGAGTCCCTTTGCCCTCTCCTCATCTGTGAGTGTGCTTATCTTGTAGTACGCACCTCTGACCTTGTAAGCTCCGGTAAACTGCATATTTTCAGGCTTCAGATATACCTTATTGCCTGTCTGGTCACTTAAAAAATCACTGTAAATGAGCTTTGTCTCAAGGGTGACCTCCTTGACCTTCTCACTTGCTTCTTCAAATTTATCTAATGTCAGCATATTTGTTTTTCCTTTCATTTCTTCGGTATAACTATTCAGAACCGCCCCACACACATTCGCAAAAACGCACGATACTCGTGCTTTCTCGCTGCTACGCAGCTAATTTTGCTCATATGTGTGGGGGTGGCTCTATTCGCGCCCCCAGAGAACAAGAAAACCTGCTGCTTACATGCAAGCATGACGCATCAGCTTTTTTGTTCTCAGTGGTTCTGAATAGTTACTTTTCGTTATATTATACCAAAAATTCCGTACGGATATATATAAACTGATATATCAGATTATTATAAACAATATAACTTATACGCTCAAAGATATTCTCAAATTATTCCGTTTTAGTATCAAACAATGCATTCACGAACTCGTCCGAATCAAATTTCTGCAAATCATCGATGGTCTCACCGACTCCGATATACTTGACCGGCACTGAAAGCTCAGACTGTATCGCCACAGCGATACCGCCCTTTGCCGTACCATCCATCTTAGTAAGCACGATGCCCGAAATCTTTGCCACATCAGAAAACTCTCTCGCCTGAACCAGTGCATTCTGGCCTGTAGTTGCATCAAGCACGACGAGCGTCTCTCTGTATGCATCCGGATACTCACTCTCCAGGATTTTATTAATCTTTCCGAGCTCATTCATCAGATTCTTTTTGTTGTGGAGTCTTCCGGCTGTATCCACGAGAAGCACATCTGCGTTTCTGGCCTTTGAGGCTGCAACTGCATCATATACAACAGCTCCCGGGTCAGCACCCTCGGCACCGCCAATCATATCAACTCCGGCGCGGTTTGCCCATTCCTTCAGCTGGTCTCCTGCTGCCGCCCTGAAGGTATCGGCACCTGCAATTACTACCTTCTTGCCCTGTTCCTTAAGCTTTCCTGCAAGCTTTCCGACAGTGGTAGTCTTTCCTACTCCGTTGACACCGATTACAAGCACAACAGATTTTTCATTTTCAAATCTGTAGGCTGTCTCCTCCACCTTCATCTGCTCCTTGATGCTCTCAATCAAGAGTTCCTTGCACTCTGCCGGCTCCTTGATGTGCTGCTCCTTAACCTTTCTCTGCAGATCCTCGATGATACTCTCTGTAGCTCTCACCCCGAGATCTCCCATGATGAGAATCTCCTCAAGCTCCTCATAAAAATCATCATCTATATGCGAAAATCCACTGAAAAGTGAATCTATGCCTGAAACAATATTGTCTCTGGTCTTTGTCAGTCCTGAAACGAGCCTCTTAAAAAAGCCCGGCTTCTTTTCTTTTTCTTCCATTTCAACTCTCCATAAATAAAATTTTACTGTGTCAGATCATTCTCTATCAGATTCACTGAAACGAGTGTTGAAACACCCTTTTCCTGCATCGTGATACCATATAGCCTGTCCGCAGCCGCCATTGTACCACGTCTGTGTGTGATAACGATAAACTGTGTGTTCTTTGTAAGCTTGTTCAGATAATTTGCATAGCGCGACACGTTCGAGTCATCAAGCGCCGCCTCAATCTCATCAAGCAGACAAAACGGTGATGGCTTAAGTGCCTGAATGGCAAACAAAAGTGCAATAGCGGTGAGCGCCTTTTCTCCACCGGACATCTGCATCATATTCTGAAGCTTCTTTCCGGGCGGCTGTGCGACGATTCTTATGCCGCACTCCAATATATCCTCATCCTCCACAAGCTCCAGAGAACCATGTCCACCACCAAAAAGCTGCTTAAAGGACTTGTCAAACTCTCTCTGAATCTCGGCAAACTTCTCTGTAAACTGCTTTCTCATACCACTGTCAAGCTCATCAATGATGCCAACCAGAGTCTTTTCAGCCTCGATAAGGTCATCATGCTGTCCCTTTAAGAACTCATAACGCGTTGAAATCTCCCTGTATTCCTCGATAGCATTGACATTTACATCACCGAGGCGTCTGATTTCGTCCTTTATGCCTGCAATCAGCTTCTTTAATGAAGGCAGATCATCGTATGCATCATTTCTAAGCTCTGCAGCCGCATGCGGAGTAAGCTCATATTCATCCCACATGTAGTTGGTCTGAGTCTCTGTAGCCTCCTTAAGCTTCTCTCTCTGGCTGTTCAGTCTGAAAAGCTCCTTATCCAGATCAGCCTGTTTCTTTGAAACTTCCTCCTGCTTTGCAAAAAAGCCTCTGTAATCCTCAGACATCTTTTCCTTTTTTGTAAGGCTCTCCCTAAGCTCCTCGTCAAGCTTAGAATTGTTGTCCTTTGATGCCAGAATGGTCTGTGTGATTGCATCAATATCAGCCTGCTTCTTTTTAATATCATCCTTTGCAGCAGCTGCACCTTCCACAAGGCTTTCCTTCTGCTCATCAAATTTCTCTATCTCTGAATTGATACGATTGATATTTTCTATAGCAAACTCTGCCGTCTTTGTAATATTTGCAAGCTCAAGTGAAATGGCAGTGGCCTTGTGTGAAGCCTCCTGCTCAAGTACTCCCTGCTTTTCAAGTATCTCACTGTATGAGCTGTTTTCCTTCTCAAGCTGCTCCTCACGCTGCTTTGATGCCTCAAGCTGCGCTGCAATATCCTTCTTGCCCTGATTTATCTCTTCGAGCTGTTTTTCAATCTCGGCATTTTCTGTGCGCAGATCCTCGTAGACATTCGCACTCTCCTTCTTTTGCTGGTCTGCCCTGTCAACAGAAATCTTTGCTGTGTTCTGCTCAATATACTTTTCCTGCAGCAAGGTCTTTGTGGCTGCTATATCCTCCTCGCCAAGCGCAATAGCAGTCGCAATATCATCCTTTCTGGCTCTAAGCTCTTTAAGCTTTGTCTTAGTCTGATCAACTCTCTTTTCAAGCTCCTCAATCTCACGATTTCTCGCAAGCAGATTGGATGAATTTTTAAACGCACCACCGGACATAGAGCCTCCCGGTGCCAGATACTCGCCCTCGACAGTCACAATATGGAGTGAATAGTGATTTTTCTTTGCAAGCGCAATGGCATTGTCAATTGTGTCCACCACAATCACTCTGCCAAGCAGGTATGCAACAACCTCATCAAACTTCGGATCACACTTCACCAGCTTATTTGCAATGCCAAGCACACCCTTTTCGCCGAGTGCCGCCTCATTTTTTGTATTTCTGTTTGCGCGCACACTAGTAAGAGGTAAAAACGTAGCCCGACCAAAATGATTGGCCTTCAAAAAGCCAATCATCTTTTTGGCTGTGGCCTCATCCTCAGTGACGATATTCTGGATATTACCACTTAAGGCTGTCTCTATCGCTATCTCATAGCGCTTATCCACCTGGATAAGATCTGAAACCACTCCGAGAAGCCCCGGATTTTTAGCCTTCTGCTCCATAACACGCTTGATGCTGTTGCCATAGCCATCATAGCGCTCGGCAATGTTTTTAAGCGACTCAAGCCTGGAAACAGACTTATGATACTCTGTTGAAGCCTCCTCCATCAGGCGGGCATTCTCTCTGGACTTATCTCTCCACTCCCTAGCCTTTGCCAAAAGAGCCGACTCCTTTTCCTTTAAACCGGCTATCTCTTCATTGACAGCATTAAGCTTCTTATTAGCCTCATCCAATATATCATCAAGCCCTGCTTCCCTTGTCTTTCTATCTAAAAGACGCTTGGTAAGCTCTGCCTTTCTGATATTAATCTGCTCAAGCATAGTGGCAAAACGCTGCTGCCTTGACTGGATACTGCCTCGCTCCTGAAGCAGGGCGATAAGCTCATTCTTGCCCTTTTCCAGTCCGTCATTGCAGCGGTTGACCTCTGCAAGCACAGCCTCATGCTCGTTTACCGCAAGAAGCTCGTTCAGCTTCATCTGCTCTATATCAGCTTCCAGTGCAGCTTTTTTGTCATCATACTCTTTCCTGCTTTTAAGACGCTCAGCCTTTTCCTTTTCGATAGCTAAAAGACGCGACTGCAAATGCTCATCCGTCATTTCGGCCGTGTGAATCTGCTCCTTTAAAAGCTCTATCTGATTCTCAAGCTTCTGTCTGGTGGATGAAGTGCTTGTGATGCTCTCACGAAGAGACTCGATACGCTCATCCATCTGCTGCATATCGTTCCCAAGCCTCTCATACTCTGCCTTGATGCTCTCGTATGTGGCGTTGGTCTCCTTTAGCTCGTCATCCGCAATAGCGTATTTCTCATCAGCTGACTTAAGCTCGGTCTCAATGCGCGCTGATTCAAGCAAAAACATGTTGACATCGTAGTTCTTCAGCTCTTCTCTCTTTTTAAGATATGTATGAGCCTTCTCGGACTGTCTCTGTAACGGACCTACCTGTCTCTCAAGCTCTGTCAGGATATCATTAACACGCACAAGGTTCTCTCGCTCATTATCGAGCTTCTTTTGTGCTGTAAGCTTTCTCTTTTTAAACTTCACAATGCCGGCAGCCTCATCAAACAGCTCTCGCCTCTCCTCCGGCTTTCCACTTAAAATCCTGTCAATCTGGCCCTGTCCAATGATGGAATAGCCCTCTTTACCGATACCGGTATCATAGAAAAGCTCCGAAACCTCCTTGAGTCTACACGGATTGCCATTGATTAGGTACTCACTCTCCCCTGAGCGGTAAACACGTCTGGCAACCGTAACCTCATTGAAATCAATCGCAAGCGAATGGTCTGAATTGTCAAGTGTGATTGCAACATACGCGTATCCAAGCGGCTTCCTGTTCTCTGTACCTGCAAAAATAACATCCTGCATGCTGGCACCACGAAGCTGCTTTGCGCTCTGCTCACCAAGCACCCATCTGACCGCATCGGCGACATTACTCTTTCCACTGCCGTTTGGCCCGACAATACCTGTGATGCCGTTGTGGAACTCAAAAACAATTTTGTTGGCAAAGGACTTAAAGCCCTGTACTTCCAAGCTCTTTAAATACATTAAAAACTCCTATTCCCTGTTTCTATACAAAAGAAGTGCCTGATATGCAGCCTGCTGCTCCGCCGCCTTCTTTGTGTGGCCTTCTCCCTCGCTGACACGCTCGCCGTCCACAAGCACCGCAACTGTAAACTGCTTGTCATGGTCCGGACCGCTCTCATCAATAAGTTCATAGGAAAGCTGCTCGTGTCTGCCCTGTATAAGCTCCTGAAGGATAGTCTTGCTATCATAAAAGAGCTGCTTATTCTCAATATCAGTCATGATAAACCTAAGCACAAACTCCTTTGCATTAGTAAAACCACCATCTAAATAAATTGCTCCAATCACTGCCTCAAGTGCATCAGAAAGAATCGATTTTCTCTTTCTGCCACCTGTATGATCCTCGCCCCTGCCAAGACGTAAGTACTTTCCAAGGTCAAGTGGCTTTGTACAAAGTGCAAGAGTCGGCTCACAAACAATGCTTGCGCGCAGCTTGGTAAGCTCACCCTCAGGCTTTTGCGGATAATTGATAAACAAAAACTCACTTGAAACTATTTCCAAAACAGCATCGCCCAAAAACTCCAGACGTTCGTTATCAGAATGCTTTTTCATGTGCTTTTCATTGGCATACGAGCTGTGTGTCAGCGCCTGCTCAAGCAGATGTCGGTTCTTGAACGTATAGCCTATTTTGCTTTGAAATTCATTTAAATCTGCCATAATTTTTCCTCTATTTCTATATCTATCCATTTTACATGTTCCGTGAGTATAACGAAAAGCCCTCATAATAAAGGGCTTTTCATTAGTTAAACATACTACTGCTCGCTTACAGCTTTTTTAATCTGCTCAACAGCATCGCCTACAGTGACGATTTTCTCTGCTTCCTCATTAGGAATCTCGATATCGAATTCTTCCTCGATACCCATGATAATCTGGAATACATCCAGAGAGTCAGCGCCAAGATCATCAATGAAGGTTGACTCCATAGTAACCTCGGTCTCATCCACGTTAAGTACCTCGACAATAATGTCTCTAAGCTTCTCAAATTCCATTTTTAATACCTCTCATTTCTGTTTATAGTGACCAATCATACAGCAGTACTGCTATCTAATCAGCCGGCTTATTAATAATATATTCTTTAATTTTATCATTAATCTCTTTTTCCTTAAATGTAACACATTGGAAAACAGAGTTAGTGATTTCCTTTGCCTTGGAGCTGCCGTGGGTCTTTACCACAAGACCATTCAATCCTAAAAGCGGTGCTCCGCCGTACTCGGTCGCATCAAATGACTTTAGCGTATTCTTAAGAGCCGGAAGTGCAAGTGCAGCTCCTATCTTGCTCTTTAGTGTGCTCATGAGCCCCTTCTTTATAACTCCGATAAGTGTGGAGCTGAGACCCTCGTAGAGCTTTAATATAACATTGCCTGTGAAAGCCTCGCAGACTATAACATCGGCATCTCCCTTTGGAATATCCCTTGCCTCAATGCTTCCGACAAAATTGATATCTGTGCACTCTCGAAGAAGCGGCATGGTCTCCTTTACCAGGGCATTGCCTTTCTCCTCCTCTGCACCAATATTGACCAGTGCAACCTTTGGATTCTTCACGCCGACAACATGCTCCATATAGATAGAGCCCATCTTGGCAAACTGTACCAGATGCTCAGCTCTGGCATCCACATTGGCTCCACAGTCTATGAGCAAAGATACGCCCCTCTCAGTCGGAATAAGCGGTGCCAAAGGCGGCCTTTGTATGCCCTTTATCCTGCCGACTATTACCTGTCCTCCGACAAGTACAGCACCTGAGCTTCCTGCCGAAACAAATGCATCCGCCTCTTTATTCTTGACCATATTCATGCCAACAACGATTGATGACTGCTTCTTTCGTCTGATTGCCCCAACCGGTGGCTCTGCCATCTCTATAACCTCAGGCGCATCTACTATCTCTATCTGCTCCTTAGGATATGTATACAAAGAAAGCTCCCTCTCTACCGGTACCTTCTGTCCTACAAGAAATATCTTTATATCATTTCTTTTGTTAACCGCATCTACCGCACCCTTTACTACCTCTGCGGGTGCATTGTCGCCACCCATTGCATCGAGTGCGACCCTTGTTGTACTTTGCATTGTGACCTCCCTGTGCCTGCTAAAAAGCAAACTACTAATTGATTAAATAAAATATACTATAATCATAGGTATAAATCAATAACCAATTCACTACTCTATATGGCTTCCATCATTCTCCCGGACTCATTGAAATAACCTTGCCACAGTTCCATAAATCAGCAGTGCGCTTTGCTGCATCAAGTCTGTCATCGTCTGACTTGAAATCAATATTTACTGAGTGGCATCCGCACTCAAGGCATGTCACATAATATGAGCTGCCGCAGTCCTCCTCGAGAATCCCGGCACCGCCACAGAGCGGGCACTCATAAATTTCAACTAAATCGTCTATATTATTCATGATAGTTTGCTTCCTTCTTTCTTTAATATCTAAATATCCTCTCAGTATAATAACATCCCTGCAAGCTATATACAAGCAAAAAGTACCTTCATTTTATTATGGGATAAAAAAGGGATAAAATCAATCAAAAAAGGATTGAACGATATCGTTCAATCCTTAATTTTACTGGTTTTCTACTATTAGTCCTGAGGAATGATTTCTTTTTTGTTGTAAGATCCGCAGTTCTTGCAAACTCTGTGTGGCATCATAAGCTCTCCACATTTGCTGCATTTTACTAAAGTAGGAGCAGACATTTTCCAGTTTGCTCTTCTCTTATCTCTTCTTCCCTTAGAAGATTTATTCTTTGGACAAATTGACATTTGTTTACACCTCCTTAAACTTGTTAAATATATCCTGGAACGCTGCCATTCTTGGATCCGGTACAAAACTATCGCAACTGCAGGTGCCTTTATTCAAGTTCATCCCGCAGACCTTACAAATACCTTTGCAATCGTCTTTGCACAGAACTCTCATTGGCCAGTTCACCAGAATTTCGGCGTAGACAAGTTTATCTACATCGAGTTCAAACCCAATCAGGTAGTCAGTTTCCTCCATCTCTTCATCGACTAATGCTCCGTCTGTGATTTTTAGAGTCTTGTCAATGTCAAAATGCATGTTTGTTGGAACTTCTTCCAAGCATCGGCTGCACGGTATCGCTATGTCTATATCTACTGTTCCCGTGATGTGCACTGCTGCATTCTCCAGGTTTGAGATATGAAGTGATATCGGCTGCTTTTTCAGAATAGGATAATCTCCTAAACGCGACTCAAATGATGTGAGCGTAAGCTCTGTCTCAATTGTTGTCTCTTTATTTATAGATTTTACAATGGTTGATATATCAATCATAGTTCTCTCCTATTCACACCTAACCAATTATACATATTGGAGTGGTGTTTGTCAACAAAATTTTATAATTTATCCACAACTTTTTGCTTTTTATTAACCGACAAGCTTTACTGTCTCACGGCAGATTGCAAGCTCCTCGTTTGTAGGGATGACACATACCTTTACGCTTGAGTCTGCTGTTGAGATAAGTGCCTCCACGCCGCGTGTCTTGTCGTTTGTTACACGGTCAATCTTTATGCCGAGGTAACCTAAATATGCCATGATTTTTTCTCTTACGAAGCTTGTGTTCTCACCGATTCCTGCTGTGAATGCGATAGCATCTACTCCGTTCATTGCTGCTGCATATGCTCCGATGTATTTTGCTACTCTGTAGCTGAATACTTCTACTGCTGCGATAGCACGCTCGTTGCCCTCATTGTAGGCTGCCTCAAGGTCTCTGAAGTCGCTTGATACTCCTGACATACCGGCTACTCCCGACTTCTTGTTGAGCACATTCATCACACCATCGATATCAAGGTTTTCTTTCTTTGCGATGAACTCCATGATTGATGGGTCGATATCACCTGAACGTGTTCCCATTACAAGTCCCTCAAGTGGTGTAAGTCCCATTGATGTATCTACGCATTTACCGTTTAATACTGCGCTGACTGAAGCTCCGTTTCCAAGGTGTGCTACGATAATCTTTGAGTTGTTTAAGTCCATTCCAAGGTAGCTTGCTGCCTCTTTTGATACGAAGCTGTGGCTTGTGCCGTGGAAGCCGTATCTTCTTACCTTGTACTTCTCATAGTACTCATATGGAAGGCCGTAGAGATATGCTTTCTCAGGCATTGTCTGATGGAAGGCTGTATCAAATACTCCTACCATTGGTACGTTTGGCATAAGTGCCTGGCATGCTCTGATTCCGATGATGTTGGCAGGGTTGTGAAGAGGTGCGAGGTCGTTGCACTCCTCTACCTGTGCGATTACTTCCTCTGTGATGACTACTGAGTCTGAGAACTTCTCGCCGCCGTGCACTACACGATGTCCTACTGCATCGATCTCTGCAAGTGACTTTACTGCGCCTGTCTTTGGATTTACAAGTGCATCAAGTACCATCTGGATTGCCTCTTTATGTGTTGGCATAGGTGCCTCTGTGATTTCCTTATCAAGCCCCTCTTTCTGATATACGAGCCTTCCATCGATTCCGATTCTCTCACAGAGTCCTTTTGCAAGTACCTCCTCTGAATCTGAATTGATGAGCTGGTATTTCAGTGATGAACTACCGCAATTAATTACTAATACATTCATTGTTTTGTCTCCTTTGGTTTAAAATTACAATACTATTGTTAGTATAAACTTATTTTTCAAATGCGACAAGGGTGTTTTTGTGGTATTATGAGTTTGAACTCTAAAAAATACATTATTGATTAAAGGAGCATCAAACATGAAGGTTGCAGGTGTGATTACCGAATACAATCCATTCCACAATGGGCACAAATATCAGCTGGAGCAGATTAAAAGGCAGACATCTGCTGATTATATCGTCGTAGTAATGAGCGGTGATTTCGTGCAAAGAGGTGAGCCTGCCATCATTGACAAATACGAGCGTACACGCATGGCGCTTTTGAGCGGTGCTGACCTGGTGCTTGAGCTTCCATCGGTCTTTGCCACTGCTTCTGCCGAGTTTTTTGCCGGTGGCGGAGTCAGTGTACTCAAAAACACAGGTGTGGTGGACATGCTGTGCTATGGTGTAGAGTCTGTGGACCATGAACTTACAAAGCTTGTGGCTGGCGTGCTTAAGAATCCGCCTTCTGAGTATTCCGCCTCTCTTGCCCGGCTGATTCAGGGCGGGATGAGCTTTCCTGCGGCCAGGAGCAGAGCTCTATGTGAATATTTTCAAGATAACTATGACAGTTCTTTAGAGAAATTAGATGCTTTCATAGCTTCACCCAATAATATTCTGGCCATTGAGTATGAGAAGGCTTTGATGGACTGTGATATTACGGGATTTCCTATTCAGCGCGTCGGTGAAGGATATCACAGCACTGATTCGACAAGTGAGTTTTCTTCCGCTACGGCTGTGCGCGGGGTGATTTCAACCTTAATTGATATAGACAAACACAACACTATTACTAATATGCAGCTTGATAATTCATGGATTTCCGCAAAGTTCAGTCAGCTAATGCCATCAGACTGCGCCGATATTCTTGTCAATTGTATTTTAGGCGGTCATACTGTGTTTCCGGATGATATTTCTGAAATGCTTTACTATCGCCTGCTGACCTGGAAGGATAAAGGCTTTGCGCAGTATTCAGACTGCACAAAGGAGCTTTCTGCAAAGATAGTTAAAAATATTTATAAATATGAAAGTTTTACGCAGTTTTGTAACTTACTGAAGAGTAAAAATCTGACTTATACGCGTATTTCGAGAGTCCTCACGCATATTTTACTTGGTATTGAGAATAATGATTTTAACATATGTATGGATAATCCTTATCTGCGCATACTCGGTTTCAAAAAATCATCAGGAGAGCTTATGCATCTCCTCAAAAAAAGAGCATCAGTGCCTATTATTACAAAAGTCGCTGATGCTCCGTACAAGCTTATTTCCAAGGATATTTTTACTGCTGATTTGTATGGCAGGCTGTGTCATTCACAGCAAAATGAGTTTACACATGGGGTTGTAATTATTTAATCTACAGCTCCATTATAATTTCTCGCGCCAGACTTTCCTCTATAGGCTTTGCATACACTCCCGGTGCAAACTCAACAGTGGCTCCTATACCTTTTTGGAGCACAAAACGCAGCTTGCCGTCTCTCACCTTTTTGTCGGTGTAGAGCTTTTTAACAAGTGCCTCCCTGTCTATATAGTCAGGTATACGTGTCGGAAGACCGGCTCTCTCATAGAGCTTTATCACGCGCTCTGCCTGCTCCTCTGACATATAGCCAAGCCGTGCTGACATGAGTGCCTGTGCTGCCATTCCGATTGACAGTGCCTCTCCGTGCAGCAGCTTGTAGTCGCTGACTGTCTCGATTGCCCGGCCTACTGTGTGGCCCAGATTTAAGGTTTCGCGAAGTCCCGCCTCTCGCTCATCCTTCATGACCACATTGTACTTGATACGGCAGTTATTTTCTGCGATATACTCACATGCAAATTTCTTGAATGAATATATATCATCCAGATTTTCCTCTATAAATTCAAACATATCCTCGCTGCCTAAGCATGCATGCTTGATGGTCTCTGCCATGCCGCTTGCCATCTGGCGCTGTGGCAATGTTTTCCAGGCAGCTATGTCTATATATACCTTTTGGGGCTGATTGAACAGACCTATGGTGTTGGTAGCAAGAGGTGTATCAATTGCTGTTTTTCCACCTACCGATGCATCTGCCGCCGCCAGAAGTGTGGTTGCATAGTTGATAAACGGCACTCCTCTGCCGTAGGTTCCTGCAATAAAGCCCGATAAGTCGGTTACCACACCTCCACCGACTGCAATAATACAGCAGTCTCTTCTGTACCCCTTTTTAAGCATGGCATCCTCTATCTTTGCCTTTGTCTCACGTGACTTGCTCTTTTCCCCAGCCGGGAAAACAAACAAATCCACTGAGTATCCCGCATGCTTTATCTTCTCACAGATTGGAAGAGCATAAGGATCACGCACATTTGTATCTGTAATCACTGCAAATTTCTTTATCTTGCCCGCAAGACCATTTTCCAGGTCAGATACAAGGGTGTCTGAGAGGTTGTAGCCTATCTCAATATCATATGTGTCATCTACTACTTTTTTGAGTTCTACATTGAATATGCTCATTTTTTCTCCTGTTATGCTATATTTTTGTTTCTTTTATGTGGGAAACTGCTACAGTATCCCCACAGCCTGCTTGGCGAGCTTATCTGCCTCTTCGTTGCCCTCTACTCCTGAGTGTCCTTTTACCTTTACAAAAGTAAGCTTTATTTTATCCTTAACTGACATGATGTATTCGTGATAAGCTATAGTGCCTGCCTTGTTTCGCTTCCAGGCCCCTGTGGCCCACATCTCTATGCCCTTGTAGTCATAGTATATGACCAGTTCATTAATTCCAAGCTCTATAGCCTTTTTTACGGCAGCCTCCGCGCCCTTTATCTCTCCGGCTACGTTGCGCATTGTGGCCATCTCGGCATCATTATCTGCCCCCTGCAGCACGTATTTTTCATGGTCAGTCACAAGAAAGCCTCCATAGCCATAGGTGTGTGTCGCTTTGTTGAAGGAGCCGTCTACAAACGCATATGTACTATTTTCGCCGGATGATTTCATACCTGTAATAGTTTTCTCTCCGGCAATAATTTTCTCTCCGTTAATAAATTTTTCTGCCTCTTCTATTGTCTTAAAGCTTTTATACACTGCTCCCGGATATCCGTCAACCATTGCTTTGCAATCATTCCAGTTGAAATATATCCCGGGAACCTTTCCCTTTTTTACCGCATAGTATTTTGATGCCATGCTTTATTTCTCCTATAACACTCTTGACAAAAATTCCTGTAATCTCTCACTCTTTGGCGCGCCAAATACTTCCTCAGGTGTGCCCTCCTCAGCTATGGTACCCTCATTGATGAACATCACTCTGTTGGCCACTTCTCTGGCAAAGCCCATCTCATGTGTCACGACTACCATTGTCATGCCTGCCTCTGCAAGCTCCTTCATTACTGAAAGCACCTCACCTACCATCTCAGGGTCAAGTGCCGATGTAGGCTCATCAAACAGTATGACATCAGGATTCATAGCAAGTGAACGGATAATTGCCACTCTCTGCTTCTGTCCTCCGGAAAGCTGCGCCGGATATGCATCTGCCTTATCGAGGAGACCTATTCTGGTGAGAAGCTCATCTGCCTTCTTTGATGCCTCATCCTTCGTCATCACACCAAGCTTCACCGGTGCGAGCATGATATTTGCCTTTATGGTCATGTTGGCAAACAGATTGAACTGCTGGAAAACCATGCCGATTTTCTGTCTGGTCACATTGATGTCTGTCGACTTGTCTGTCAGGTCTGTTCCTTCAAAAAGGATTTGTCCTGATGTAGGTGTCTCGAGCAGATTGAGGGAGCGTAAAAATGTAGATTTTCCACAGCCTGACGGTCCGATGATGGCAATTACATCACCTCTGTTCACCTCTGTGCTTATGCCCTTTAATACCTCCTGCTCTCCAAAACTCTTGTGCAGGTCTTTTACCTCTAGTATCACGTTATTATCTTTCATTGCTTCTCAGTCTCCTCTCAAGTTTGCTTACTCCGTGGCTTAAAAGCATCACTATAACCAGATAAATAAGGGCTACAGCAATAAGCGGTATAAATGCCTCATATGTGTTGCTTCGTATGATATCTCCACCCTTTGTCAGATCCATCATACCAATATAACCACTGATTGATGTCTCTTTTAGGAGGCTGATAAACTCGTTAAGCAGCGCCGGAAGTATATTTTTGACAGCCTGCGGTATGATAACAAGCTTCATGGTCTGTCTGTAATTGAGACCTAAGCTTCGTCCTGCCTCAAACTGTCCTATATCTACAGACATGATTCCTGAACGCACAATCTCTGCCACATATGCGGCCGAGTTGAGACCGAAAGCAATGACTGCTACAAGTATCTTGTTGGTCACAGATGCAAGCACTACATAGTATATAATAAGAAGCTGTATCATGACAGGTGTTCCCCTGATGATGGTCAGGTATGCCTTGCAAATTCCGTTTAATATGGCAAGACCGCCGTTTCTGTCATGGCTGGTTCTGACTATCGCAATTAAAAATCCCAGCACAATACCAAGCATTACGGCAAATATTGTGATAACTATTGTATTGCCAAGACCCTTTACGATATACATGTAACGATTGTCCTTGACAAAGTTGTCATAGAGCTTTTCCTTTATACCGATTGAAGAACCCGACTGGCTGTCTTTTACGATAATCTCCTGCTTTGTGGTGATATATGTATCGGTAAAATCAACATTTTTCTGTCTGTCCTCTGTCACTGTAAAGCCTGCTGCCCCGACATCCACCTTGCCTGATGATACAGCGGCAATGATTGCGTCAAACTGCATATCCTCTACCTGCATATCCATGCCAAGCTCATCGGCTATGGCCTGCATGATATCCATATCAATTCCTGTGACCTTGTTGTCCTCATAGTACTCATATGGAGGGAACTCTGCATTGGTTCCTACCTTAAGTGTTCCGTTTGACCTGTCAATGTCCTTCTTCACGTAGGGAGTCTTTCCCACCTGATCCTCAGAGCCGATATAGTTGTCAATGATGCTCTGAACTGTTCCATCCTGCTGCAGCTTTTCAAGCGCAGTGTTTACCTTGTCGCGAAGCTCTGTATTGCCCTTTTTCAGGCAGAATGCATAGTCCTCGTTGGTAAACTCCTCGTCCAGTATCTTAAGCCCCTTGTTTTCTTTTACAAAGGCAAGTGCCGGCTGCTCATCAATAACCACGCAGTCAATCTTGCCGACCTTTAATGCCTGGACTGCATCAGCACCCTTGTTGTATCTCTCTACCTTGGTGCCTGAACCGTCGTTCTCATAATCAGATACATAGATATCTCCTGTGGTACCGAGCTGGACACCTATTTTTGCGCCCTCCAGATCGTCCACACAAGCGACCTTTTTGCTGTCGCTTTTGCCGCATGCGCATAAGCAGGCAATGAATGTGGCCATTAATGCTGCCATAAGCAAAATCATAATCGGTTTTTTCTTAATGGATTTCATATTATTCCTCATTTCTGTATAAATATTTATTCACAATTATATCATATTAGTTTATAAAATAAAAGAGCCTGATTTTCTCAGACTCTTTTATACCAAATATTTATGCATCATGCTCCATGTTGCTTAACTTCTTCGCCTGATCGGCTGCGATACAGGCATCAATTATTTCCTGGATATCTCCGTTAAGAATCTTGTCAAGCTTATAGAGTGTCAGATTGATTCTGTGATCTGTCACACGTCCCTGTGGGAAGTTGTAGGTACGAATCTTCTCAGCACGGTCTCCTGTACCGATCTGGCTTCGTCTCTCCTCTGCCTCTGCATCCTGCTTCTTCTGAAGTTCCATGTCATAGAGCTTTGTACGAAGAAGTGCAAAAGCCTTTTCCTTGTTCTGTATCTGTGACTTCTCAGTCTGGCTGTAGATGACAATACCTGTTGGATAATGTGTCAGTCGGACTGCTGAATCTGTTGTGTTGACACACTGTCCACCGTTTCCGGAAGCACGCATTACGTCAATTCGGATATCCTTGTCATCAATCTTGACATCCACATCCTCTGCCTCAGGCATTACAGCAACTGAGCACGTAGAGGTCTGGATACGTCCCTGCGACTCTGTCTCAGGCACTCGCTGCACACGGTGTACTCCCGACTCATACTTTAGGATAGAGTATGCACCTGAGCCCTTTACCATGAACTCGACAGACTTCATACCGCCGATTCCTGTCTCATCGGCATCAAGTGTCTCCACCTTCCAGCCTCTGTTCTCTGCGTAGTGCACATACATACGGTAGATTTCCGCTGCAAAAAGTGCTGCTTCCTCTCCGCCTGCACCGGCACGGATTTCGACGATTACGTTCTTGTCATCGTTAGGATCCTTTGGCAGAAGAAGTATTTTAAGTTCCTTCTCAAGCTCCTCCACCTGCTCCTTTGAATCCTTAAGCTCTTCCTTTGCAAGCTCTCTCATCTCTTCATCTGATTCCTCATTCAAAATAGCCAGTGAATCCTCGATATTCTGCTTGCACTCTTTATATTTCTTATATGTCTCAACTATAGGAGCAAGGTCACTCTGCTCCTTCATAAGCTTTTTAAATCTGTTTGCATCATTTGCCACATCCGGCTCGCTGAGCAGATTCATCAGCTCTTCATAATGGTGTATAAGATCTTCTAACTTATCAAACATGTTTTTCCTCCTTGCTGTCAAACACTCCCGATACTACCCTGTCATTTCCCGCCAGGTCCTTTATCACATGTACATCGCTAAATCCGGCAAACTGCATCATCTCTGACACCTGTCTGCCCTGGTCACAGCCTATCTCAAAAAGCAGCCTGCCCTGTGGCTTTAGATTTGCCCTGCAATCCTTTATGATGCGCCTGTAAAATAAAAGTCCATCCTCAGAGCCGTCAAGAGCCTCATGCGGCTCAAATACCGACACCTCCGGCATCAGATGCGGTATCTCGTCGCTTCTTATATATGGTGGATTGGATACTATCACATCATACATCTCATCGACATGCTCAAACAGATCGCTTCTCTCAAAATCAACAAACACGCCGTTAAGCCTTGCGTTTTCCTTTGCCACATTGAGCGCCTGCTTTGAGATATCACAGGCTGCACCGTCCACATTAGTCGTGTTCTTTAAGATGCTTATAATTATGCAGCCGCTTCCTGTACACATATCAAGCACTCTCATACCCGGCTCTATCACCTTGAGTGCCTCCTCTACAAGAGTCTCTGTATCCTGACGCGGTATGAGCACATTGCTGTTCACACGGAATTTGAGTCCCATAAACTCCTGCTCTCCGACTATGTACTGGAGCGGAATACGCTCAGCGCGCTTACTCAGCAATGCTTGATATTCCCTTATCTGCTCCTGCGACATTTCCTCATCCATATGCACATAGTAATATGTGTGATTTATCCTGCATGCCATGGCTAAAAGCAGCCATGCATCGTTTTTTGCATCAACTATCTTTGCTTTTTGTAATATGCTTTCCCCAAGTAAAATTGCTTCTCTATATGTCATATATACCTTCTATCCGGCGGTCAATGTGCACACACATTGTTTTCCTCCTGCCATTTCTTCCAGTCAAACACAGCCTCAACCGATGCGATGCCAACCTCTATCATTTCATCATCCGGCTCCTTTGTGGTCATTCGCTGCATTAAAAGCCCAGGGACACTAAGCATGTTGACAACCGGATTGTCATATCTGCCTGCAAGTCTGATAAATTCATAAGATACACCTGCGATTACAGGAATAAGCACAAGTCGTAACAATAACTGCAGCGGCTTTGAATCCACACGGATAAACATGAAAAACAATATGCTTATGAGCATTACTATAAGCAGAAAGCTTGTACCGCAGCGCTTGTGATGCTTTGAGCTTTTTCTCACATTTTCCACTGTAAGAGGCAGTCCGTGCTCTATGCAGTTGATGCATTTATGCTCAGAGCCGTGATACATAAATGTGCGCTTAATATCAGGGGTCAGCGATATAATTGCTATATACCCCAGAAATATTGCCAGTCTGATAACGCCCTCTATGAACGCTATGAGCATCTGTGAGCTTATCACCTTTTTAAAAAACCCTGAAAGGAAATACGGCAATGCAAAAAACAGTGCGAGTGCTATGACAATTGACAGTACCACTGTACCTCCAAGCATGGCATTTTCCTGTTTCTTTTCTTTGGCAGCCCTTTTTTTCTTTTCTTCCGCTGTGAGTTCTTCTTCCTTTTTCTTTGAAGCCAAGGTACCTTCATCATCCTCGTCCTCGAAAAATGACGCTGAATACATCAGTGTGCTCATGCCCAGATAAAGCGAATCGACAAAGCTCACCACACCTCTTAAAATAGGAATCTTTCTAACTGCATCAAGCGTCTTTGAATTCTTACGCTTTGACACCTTGACATCTATTTCATGGTCAGGCTTTCTCACGGCTACTGCGTATGTGTCCTTGTTCTGCATCATTACGCCCTCCATGACAGCCTGACCGCCAATACCTGAATACTTCATAAAACCTCTCTATATTCCAAAAAAGGTTGAGGTATATTGCAACCTCAACCTTTCAAGTAACTATATGATTCTATTTCATACCATATTTCTTATTGAACTGCTCAATACGTCCACGAGCCTGGTTAGCTTTCTGCTGACCTGTGTAGAATGGATGGCACTTTGAGCAAATCTCTACGTGGATCTCCGGCTTTGTAGATCCTGTAACGAATGTGTTACCACAGTTACATGTAACAGTTGCCTGATAATAATCTGGATGGATTCCTTCTCTCATGATTTTCACCTCTTTTATATTCTTATCGTATTTCTTTAGCTTCACTCTTTATACCCGTATGCCCGATCCGCATATGATACTTGCTGCAAGAGCGACACGTTGCGTCCGTTTACATCCCGATAAACAGCTTAGTTATTGTAGCACATGAATCTGTCAATTGCAAGACATTTTTATAAAATTCTGTTTTTCTTTACAAGATTAACAAATTCCTTGTTGCTCTTTGTGTGTGCAAACATGTTGAGTACGTTCTCAACAGCCTCATCAGAGCGCATACCGTTGAAGGCTTTACGCATATTATCGACTGCTGCCTGCTCATCCTCATCAAGGAGCAGATCCTCACGCCTTGTTCCTGATTTTACTATATCTATAGCAGGGAAGATTCTCTTCTCGGAAAGCTTTCTATCGAGCACAAGCTCCATGTTTCCTGTTCCCTTGAACTCCTCAAATACTACATCATCCATCTTGCTTCCGGTATCAACAAGAGCTGTTGCAAGTATTGTCAGACTGCCGCCGTTTCTCATATTACGTGCTGCTCCGAAAAATCTCTTTGGCATATGAAGTGCTACAGGATCAAGTCCTCCTGAAAGTGTACGGCCTGATGGTGGAACTGTCACATTGTAAGCTCTTGCAAGCCTTGTTATGCTGTCAAGGAGTATCATGACATCATTACCATGCTCTACAAGGCGCTTTGCTCTCTCTATTACCATCTCTGACACTCTCTTGTGATGCTCAGGAAGTTCATCAAATGTAGAGTAGATTACCTCGACATTGTCCCCCTCTATAGCCTCCTTGATATCTGTAACTTCCTCCGGTCTCTCATCAATAAGGAGAATAATAAGATGCATCTCAGGATTGTTTACAGTGACAGACTTTGCAACCTCTTTAAGTAATGTGGTCTTTCCGGCCTTAGGCTGCGAAACGATCATGCCTCGCTGTCCCTTTCCTATTGGAGAGATAAGATCTACAACTCTCATCGCAACACTTGCTCCGGGTCTCTCGAGACGCAGTCTCTCATTCGGGAATATAGGCACAAGTTCCTCAAAGCTTGTACGCTTCTGTGCTACATCCGGTGTATATCCGTTGACAGTGGTCAGGTATAAAAGAGCCTGGAATTTCTCACGCTCAGACTTCACCTTCATATTACCCTTTACGATATCACCTGTCTTTAAATTGAAGCGGCGTATCTGCGCAGGTGCCACATAGATATCATGATCTCCCGGCATATAATTATCACAGCGGATAAATCCAAAGCCCTCCGGCATTACCTCAAGTATGCCTTCTGCCTCCTCTCCACTGTCGAGCGCTGCATAATCATCTTTAAAAGAGTTGGCGCGCTCCTCGGCTGTACCGTTTTTCTCAGCCTCCTCAGCCTCTTTTGCATCCTCCTCGAGCATTCTTTCAATAATCTGTCCCTTTTTCAGTGATGAAACGCCCTTAATTCCTCTTGCCTTCGCCAGATCCTTAAGCACAAATGCCGACAAACTTTCATATTTTTCTCTCATCTGTTCCATTTCGTCTTCTCCTTAAATTTGATAACAGTATTTATTCAATTCGTCTAAACAATATTATTTAACAAATATATCTGTGTAGCTATTGGGAAATAACGCCTGAATTGACTTTTGAATTATTAATTATTGATTATACATCATTTCTTTAAAAATATAAAGCGATTTCTTATTTTTTATCATATTTTTATATAATCGGTTATCTGCATAGTTACTTGATTTAAATCACCTGCAATGTTATGATTATTCAAAAGAATTTTTAGAGGGAGAATTACCATGGATAATAAAGAAAAAGCACTGAAATGCCACGAAGAGTGGAACGGAAAACTCGAAACCATCGCCAAATCAAAGGTTAATTCGAGAGAGGACCTTGCAATTGCATACACCCCCGGTGTTGCTGAGCCATGTAAGGTCATAGCCGAGGATAAGGAGGCTGCATACAAATACACCTGGAAGGCAAATACCGTTGCCGTAGTGTCAGACGGAAGTGCTGTGCTTGGTCTTGGAAACATCGGTCCTTACGCTGCCATGCCTGTCATGGAGGGTAAATGCGTACTTTTCAAGGAGTTTGGAAACGTAAACGCTGTTCCTATCTGTCTCGACACTCAGGACACTGAGGAGATTATTGCTGCAGTCAAAAATATCGCACCGGGCTTTGGTGGAATAAACTTAGAGGATATTTCTGCTCCGCGCTGCTTTGAGATTGAGGAGAGACTTAAAGAGATGCTCGATATTCCTGTATTCCACGATGACCAGCACGGAACTGCAATCGTCGTACTCGCCGGTATCATCAACTCTCTGCGCCTGACCGGCAAAAAGAAAGAGGACTGCAAGGTTGTTGTAAACGGTGCTGGCTCAGCAGGTGTTGCCATCACTAAGCTTCTTCTGACATACGGCTTTACACATGTGACCATGTGTGACCGTCTAGGCATCATAGGAAAGGACTATCCAAACCTCAACTGGATGCAGCAGAAAATGACAGAAGTTACAAACCTTGAAAACGCAAAGGGTACTCTTGCAGATGCTTTAAAGGGTGCTGACATATTCGTAGGTGTTTCCGCTCCAAATATCGTCACAGCCGAGATGGTTTCTTCTATGAACAAGGACTCTATCCTTTTTGCCATGGCAAATCCTGTTCCTGAGATTATGCCTGACGTGGCAAAGGCTGCCGGTGCCAGAGTGGTCGGAACCGGAAGAAGTGATTTTCCTAACCAGATAAACAACGTGGTTGCATTCCCAGGAATCTTCAAGGGTGCACTTGAGGGACGCGCTGCACAGATCACTGAGGAAATGAAGCTTGCTGCCGCAGAGGCACTGGCCGGTCTTGTTTCAGACGAAGAATTAAATGATGATTTTATTATGCCTGAGGCATTTGACCCGCGTGTTGCCGCTGTTGTCAGCGAAGCTGTAAAGTCACATATTTAATATGAGATACTATTCACTCAACAGATACTGCCGCGATACATTCGGTGAAAAGCTTTACAAGCTCTCTTTAGATGGAGGCATGACCTGTCCAAACCGTGATGGCACACTCTCATCGCTTGGATGCCTGTACTGCAGCGCCGGTGGCTCCGGTGATTTTGCGGCGGACCGCAGCCTTTCCATAAAGGAGCAGCTGTCTGCCGCTAAGGAAAAGGTAGCTTCAAAAAGCAGCTGTGAGCACTTTATCGCATATTTTCAGGCTTTTACCAACACATATGCGCCGGTAGATTATCTGCGGCGCATATTTTATGAGGCTATAGAAGACCCATCTGTCGCTGTGCTGTCCATCGGCACAAGAACAGATTGTTTTTCTACCGAAATATATGATCTGCTCTCAGAATTAAACGAAATAAAGCCCGTCTGGGTTGAGCTGGGCCTTCAGACCATTCACCGGTCTACTCTTGATGCCATGAATACACATACATGTGTTGAGGATTTCATCATTGTAACGGATGAGCTTAGACGCCGTGGCATAAAGGTCATTGCACATCTCATACTGGGGCTTCCAAATGAGACACGCGGAATGATGCTTGAATCAGTAGATTTTGTTGCTAAAAGCGGTATTTTCGGAGTTAAGCTTCAGCTGTTGCATGTGCTAAAGGGCACACCACTGGCTGATATGTATATTAAACAGCCATTTGAGCTTTTTACGCTGGATGATTACTGCGATTTTGTGGTAGACTGTATAGAAAGACTTCCAAAGGATATGGTTATCCACCGCATGACCGGTGACGGACCACGTTCTTTACTTGTTGCACCTCTTTGGAGCACAGATAAAAAACGGGTTCTGAACACAATCAATAAAAGATTTGAAGTGCGAGACACATATCAGGGACGATTAAACTTGTTTTAAAGGAGAGAATCATGGCTGAGCCATTTACCATATATAAGCTGACAATTTTATACATGCTCGACAAAGCGGGCTTTCCGCTGTCAAACACACAGATTTCCAATTTCTTTTTGGAAAAAGAATACACCGACTACTTCCGTGTACAGGAGGTCATCGGTGATTTAGTAAATGCTAATTTAATTAATTTTGAGTCTACTCATTCCAATACACAGTACACTCTGACTGCTGCCGGAAAAGAGACTCTCGGTTTCTTCAAAGACAAGATTACCGACGGTATTGAGTCCGATGTAAAGAGCTTCTTTACGGACAACAAGCTCGAGTTCAGGCAGGAAAACTCCATTCTTGCCGACTATTACAGGACAACTGACCGCAAATATGCAGTACGTTGTCAGGTGCGCTCAGAGAGCACCACCATCATCGACCTGACTCTCTCAGTCGGCACAAAGGAGCAGGCCGAGGCCATCTGCAGCAACTGGAAGAATCAGAACGAGGATGTGTACGCATACCTCATGGATATGCTGCTTCGATAGATTATTTTTTAGTTTTTCTTACAGAGTAGCCGAAGCTTCCGAGCTTATCTCCAAAGCCAAAATACTCTCCGTGCGAGTACATCACGAGGCCGGTATCATTGATATGAAATTTCCCGGTCCCGTCCATGTATTTATCATCCACTGTCACGCCGACGACGTCTGCTATAAACATTGTATGGCTGCCGAGCTCCTCGATTTTTCTTACCCTGCACTCAATATTTACCGGGCTTTGTGATATTCCCACTGCTGACACATGCTGCATCGCAAGCGGTGTCAGATGCAGTTCTTTAAATTTATCCACATCCCTGCCGCTTTTCACTCCGCAGTAGTCGCAGGCTCTAAGCAGCTCCTCGGTGGTCAGATTTACCACAAACTCTCCGGTTTCTTTAATCATGTTATAAGAAAAGCGCTCCGGCCTTACAGATATTGAAAGCATAGGCGGATTAGTGCACACCGTCCCCGCCCATGCCACTGTTATTATATTGTTATTTCCGGCCTTGTCAGTGACACTCACCATCACAGCCGGCACCGGGTTTAGCATATTGCCCGGCTTCCAGTTTTGTTTTCCCATATGTTAATTTATCCTTTAATTTTTCTTTAATATCCTTTTATATCCACTAATTTTCCTTTAGATTTTCCATGCTTTCTTTAAGCCTTGCCCGGTTTGCATCCTCAAGCTCCGTGAGCGGCAGACGAAGTCCTCCCACATTATATCCCAAAAGCTTCATAGCTGCCTTTACAGGAATCGGATTCACCTCACAAAACAGTGCCTCTATTAAATCCAGGTATTTAAGCTGAATATCAAGTGCTGATTTAATATTTCCATTCAGGTATTCCACTACCATGTCATGCACTGCAGCCGGCATTACATTAGACAGCACTGATATCACACCGATTCCACCGAGTGAGAGTATTGGGATGACCTGGTCATCGTTTCCCGAATAAATATCGAGGTCATCTCCTGCCAGCTTCTTTAGCTTTGCAACCTGCGATATATTGCCACTAGCTTCCTTGATTCCTACTATATTTCCAAAATCCCTGCCAAGCCTTGCCGCAGTCTGTGGAAGTATATTGCAGCCTGTGCGCGACGGTACGTTGTACATAATGATTGGAAGCCCAACCGCCCTTGCTATCGCTGCATAGTGCGCATAAAGACCATTCTGTGTGGCTTTATTGTAGTAAGGTGTGACAACAAGCAGACCGTCTACACCAAGCTTTTCAACCTTCTGTGAAAAATCTATCACATTTTGTGTGCAGTTGGCACCTGTTCCCGCTATTACAGGAATCTGCCCGGCTGTCTCGTCTACCACACATTTTATTACCGAAAGCTTTTCTTCCTCTGTCATTGTAGCAGGCTCACCAGTCGTACCACACACGATAATTGCATCAGTGCCACCGTCTATCTGCCTTTTCACCAGCGTCCTAAGCATTTCATAGTTTACACTGTTATCCTCATTGAAAGGAGTAATTAGCGCTACTCCGGCGCCCTTAAACAGAGACATATATACCTCCCAAATACACTATTTTACTGAACTATTTTATACTAAACTATTTAACCTATACTAAAATATTAAAGTCTGATGTCAGGATTTTCTTTTATTATATCAGCAATTAATTCTCTCTCATCCATGTGATGCTTTACACCCTTTATCTCCTGATAATCCTCATGGCCCTTTCCTGCAAGTACTATGATATCACCATCCTTGGCATTCTCCATGCAGTATCTGATAGCCTCCTTACGGTCAGGAATTGTCACATACTCTCCATCTGCCTTGTGTACACCCTGTAAAATATCATTGATTATGTCCATAGGCTCCTCATCTCTTGGATTATCGGATGTGACAACAGTAAGGTCTGCAAGTCTCGATGACACCTCTCCCATCTCATAACGGCGTGACTTTGCCCTGTTTCCGCCACAGCCAAACAGGCATACAAGTCTTCCCGGCTCATACTCCTTAAGAGTGGTGAGAAGGCTTTCAAGTGCCATCGCATTGTGTGCATAATCAATCATAAGTGTATATCTCTTTGTAACAGGTACAATCTCTATTCTGCCCTTTACACTCACATGATGAAGAGCCTCACCGATTGCCTTTTTATCCACATTGAAATGATGGCAGATAGCAATGGCTGTTAGTGAATTGTATACTGAGAATTTGCCTGGCACATTGACCTCCACATCAAAATCCAGAAGCCCTGATACATGGTATTTAACGCCGAGTGCTCCATGCTCCTTTTTAAGCTCAACATTTTCTGCTACCAGGTTGTTTGTGGACTTGTAGCCGTAAGTCTCCACCTGGCATGTGTGTCCCTTCATAATACCCTCTAAGTGCTCATCATCTCCGTTAAAGATACCAAGCCTGCACTGTCTGAATAAAAGGCTCTTGCAATGCATGTAGTCTGCAAAATCCTTGTGCTCATGCTCTCCGATGTGGTCAGGCTCAAGATTTGTAAATACACCGATATCAAAGGTAAAGCCCGATACTCTGTGAAGCATGAGAGCCTGTGATGACACTTCCATAACAACTGCATCAAGGCCTTCATCCACCATCTCCTTAAACAGCTCCTGAACTCTGTATGACTCAGGTGTGGTATTTGCTGACGGAATTCTCTTGTCACCACATATAGACTCTATTGTACCGATAAGTCCTGTCTTTATGCCGGCTGACTCAAGAATTGACCTTACCATATATGTGGTGGTGGTCTTACCCTTTGTACCTGTAATACCGATAGTCTTTATCTTCTCGGCCGGATAATCAAAATAAGCTGCTGACATACACGCAAGTGCAAGCCTTGTATTATCTACCTTAATATATGTCACCCCTTCGATAGGAGTCACATCTTTTTCGACAACCACTGCTGCTGCACCTTTCTTTACCACATCAGGGATGAAATCATGTGCATCTGACACAGCTCCCGATATGCACACAAATACCGATGCCTTCTCCACCTTACGCGAGTCATACACGAGTGTGGAAATCTCTATATCTGTGCTTCCTGCTAATACTTTATAATCCATTCTTTCAAGTAATTTTTCAAACTTCATTTTATTTCCTCCCATAATTTATTATATTTTTGATATATATTTTCTGTTAATTTTGTTTCTTAAAGATTTGTAACTATTCAACCACAGACATTCGCCAAACCGCACAATACTTGTGCTTTACATGATATCAATTTCTCCTGAGAAAACCTCAGTAGCAGGTCCCGTCATAAACACATGATTGGTCTTTGGTATATACTCGATAGTCAGATCTCCGCCTCTTAGATGCACAAGCACCTTGTTGTCAGTCTTTTTGTTGAGTATACATGCCATGACGGTCGCACAGGTTCCTGTACCGCAGGCCCAGGTCTCAGCGCTGCCCCTCTCCCATACTCTCATTTTCGCCTCATTCCTTGAAAGTATCTCTACAAACTCCGTGTTGGTGCGCTTTGGAAACATCTTATGATTCTCAAAAAGCGGACCGTATTTCTCAAGCTCAAAACCTGCCACATCATCGACAAACACTACCGCATGAGGATTTCCCATTGAAACACAGGTCATGTGCCACTCTCTATTGCCTGCTGAAATCGGTTCATCTATTAACCTGTAGTCATCATCATAAGCACTTCCGTCTGCTTTCACAACCGGAATGTCCTCAGGCGTCAGAATAGGCTCACCCATATCCACGCGCACCTGTGATACCTTATTTTCCTCAACATATAGTGTAAGGTACTTGATGCCTGCTCCTGTCTCAACCGATATTTCAGTCTTGTCAGTAAGTTTGTGGTCATACACGTATTTCGCCACGCAGCGTATGCCGTTTCCGCACATCTCGGCTTCCGAACCGTCTGCATTATATATCCTCATTCTAAAATCTGCCTTGTCTGACGGACCTATTGTGATTAGTCCGTCTGAGCCTATTCCAAAATGCCTGTCACTGACATATATTGACACCCTTGCCGGGTCATCCAACTTCTCCTCAAAAAGGTTTACATATACATAATCATTTCCACAGCCGTGCATTTTCGTAAATTTCATAGTGATCACCTCGTTATTGGTTTTATATTGGTAACTATATTATACAGCGCACTTTCTTGTTTTTCTATAGCATTTTGTGCGTTTTATGTTGCGTTTTGTGCTGTTATAGATTATGCTTATAGTAACATCTTATTATCAAAGGAGCATATCATGGATTCAAATTATACAAAAGCAGGCTACCTGACGGAGCCTTTTAAAATATTTCATCTAAGAGATGAACACAAGCTAAATATAGATTTCCATTACCATGATTTCCACAAAATTCTGATTCATCTGCACGGCAATGTATCCTACTGCATTGAGGGCCGCAGCTATGAGCTCAAAGAACATGATATCGTACTTGTCAATGCCGGCGAGGTTCATAAGCCAATATTAAATGACGATTCAATTTATGAAAGAATCATTATATATGTATCACAGCAGCTTATTGACGATTATGTGAGCAAAGGCTATGATCTGGCATGCTGTTTCAAGCAGGCCTATGCTAACCAGTCACATGTACTAAGACTCGCTGCGACCAAGGGCAGTCGTCTGGCTGATACAATCAAGGGACTAGACTCTACACTTAGAGAAACCAATGAATACGCAAATGAGCTGTACCAGAAGCTCCTGTTTTTAGAGTTTCTGATACAGCTCAATCGTATCACCCTGCATGGCGGTATCGAATATATTAACACATTTTCCTCAAACAAAAAAATTGTAGAGATTTTGGATTTCTTAAATAAGAATTTAACAAACCGTATAAGTATTGATGAACTGGCAGATAAATTCTATATGAGCAGGTATCACCTGATGCACACCTTCAAGGAAGAAACCGGCTGCACCATAGGTTCATATATCACAACAAAGCGTCTGCTGCTCGCCCGCGATATGATTCGCGACGGAAGCAGTGTGTCTGCCGCCTGCGATGCCTGTGGATTCGGAAGCTATTCCTCATTTATCCGTGCATACCGCAAGCAATTCCATTCTACCCCTACAAATACATAAAAGCTTCACGATATATCACAGGAAGCTTTTATGTATTTTTGATGCTGCATTATCTCTCATTAATCACATTTATAAGCTCAGGTATGAGCTGCTTTTTACGCGACACTACTCCCTTAAGCATAATTCCATCCTTGCTCTGTGGCAGATTGTATGCTGAAGCTGCTATTGACGCTGCCTCTGCACCACTGTAGATGAGATATGTAGACTCATTAAGTATATCCGTGAGCATAACAAAGAGCATATCAAGCTGTTTTTCCACCTGCATCTTGTCAAGCAGAGGCACCACTCTTGCCTGTACCTTATCGAGCTCTGTTCTAGAAAGAGCAGAAATCTGCGATACTCCAAATGTATAATCCCCTGAATGAAAGATTTTAAAATCCTGATTTAATATTTCCTCTTCTGTCTTGTTAGCAAAGTTACTGCCTGCCTCGAACATTTTCTGGGCAAACTCTTCTACATCTATCTGCGCAATCTCCGCCAGGATAAGTGCTGTAGATTTATCAACCTGGGTACATGTAGGCGAACGGAACACTAGTGTGTCAGAGAGTATTGCAGCGCACATAAGCCCCGCCATCTGAGGAGTAACCTCCACACCCTTTTCCATATACATCTGATAGATGATGGTTCCGGTACATCCAAGCGGCTGATTTCTGAAATACACAGGCCCTATTGTCTCAAGAGAACCAATTCGATGATGATCAATTATCTCAAGAATCTCAGCCTCATCAATGTTGGCCACTGCCTGTGAGGTCTCATTATGATCCACAAGTATCACCTGTTTTTTCCTTGCATTCATTAAATTTCTGCGTGAAAACATACCCACATAATTTTGATTTTCGTCAAGTATTGGGAAATCCCTGTGTCGGATTTTTGAAACAGTATCACGCACATCATCCACATAATCATCCAAATCAAAATGAATAAGATTTTCCTTTGTCATAAATGATTTTATCGGCATACTCTGGTTTATCAGACGCGATGTGGTAAACGTGTCATATGGTGTACTTATCACTACCACATCCTTAGCGTTTGCAGCATTTATGACATCCTTCGATATATCGAAGCCGCTTGTCACAATGATACAGCTGCAGTTTGCCTCAATACATATAAGCTGTGACTCTTCACGGTCTGATATGATGACCAGATCATCCTCAGCCACATTGCCCTTTATGGTATCAGGTGTACCTGCTCCAACTATAACCTTTCCTTTCACAAAATAGCCATGCTCATTGCCTGCAACTATCTTGCCATCCAGCGTCTCTATAATATTTCTGTACTGGGTCCTCGCCTTTGCCAGGATAGAATTGTCATACACATCCATATATGACTTTGCTATATCACCTGTCACAATAAGCCCTTCAAGCTTGTCCTTCTTATTAACAACCGGAAGAGTGACTACGTTGAGTATCTTCATCATCTCCCATGCCTTTTTCATGGATAGATTACTGCTGACACCCTCAGTCCTTCTGATATGTATATCCTTTATCTGTGTGCCAACATCCTTTAAAAGGGCAGGCGTATCTGCCTTAAAATAATCCAGCACAAATGCTGTCTCTGCACTGATGCTGCCTGCTCTCATTGGTATGTATTCCATTGTATCATCTGTATGTGATTTAAGGTTTGCATACGCTATTGCTGCACAGATAGAATCCGTGTCAGGATTTTTATGCCCAACAACTCTTACAATCTTTTTTGCCATTTAGTTTTCCTCTCTGTCTGCCTTATAAAATGTCAAAATATGGTGCAACTCCCTAACCGGGAACTGCACCACCCTATTACAATAATATTTATTAAAGAATCGAACCAAAGAACCCCAATATATACAATGCGATTGCAACAAAACCAAATGTATTGATAATAGCCAGCACAGTAGAGATGACTGCAAAAGTCTTTGTTGTTCCTACCTGCTTCTCAAGCTCTGACACTGTGTCCACCTTGTCTCCCATTACCTTAAAGAGATCCTGAATATTCCTGAAGCACTTAACATTCTCTGTATGTACCTTGTCAGACAGCTCCGCCTTTAACGAAACAAGCTGATCATTAAGCTCTGTAAGCGACTGAAGCATATGGGCATTCGCCTCATTTACCGCTGATGTAACTGCTGCTGTGCCCTCCTCTGTGATACGCCTTGTCTGCTCTAATGTGTCACCAAAATCAAGACTCTGACCTATATTCTGGCTGATGCCTGATATCTCAGTGCCAAGTGACTGTCCAAGATTTCCAATCTGTCCGGACATCGAACTACCAAGATTGTCCATATTGGCATTTACCGAGCGTCCAAGATTATCCATATCTGAGCTTACCTGACGGCCTAAGCTGTCCATGCCTGCATTCATAGATTGCTCTATCTCAGCCATCTTTTCATGAACACTTTCTATAAGCACATCTATCTGCTTAGCAACCTGTGCAGTGATTCCATCGGCTTTTTCCTGCCTCTCGTCAAGTATCTGCTGCAGCTCCTCTGCCTTAGCTTCCCTCTCCTCAACTATGGTTGAAAGCTCCTCTGCTTTTGATTCTTTCGTATTGAGCATCTCCTGAAGACGTTTTGCCTTTTCACGAAACTCATCAATTTGTGTTAACAAAAAATCATCTTTATCCATTTGTATATTATCCTCTTTTTTCTGCACTCTTTCACTACGGTTAACATCGTCTCTTGCTACACGGGATGCCATTACTGTTCTTGAAGGTACTGCCCGTTCCGCTTGTTCTGTAGATATAAATCTTTTTGCACGTCTATCAAATATGCCTGACATTCGTATTCCTCCGATGGTTCAATTAAATACCATTAACATATATATTGTACCATTACATATTGTATTTGTAAACAAAAAAACCACGAAATATAGTGTAATCACAGGAGAAAAAGCAAAAATCCCACAGGGCAAATGCCCTGTGGGATAAAATATATACCGTGACTAATGAATTAGTCCTCTCCGTATAATTTAACGAGTTTCTCAAGGTGTGTATAACGTGCCTTAGCTGTCTCCTCAGACTTAGCAAAGAGTTTCTCTGCTCTCTCTGGGAATGGCTTGATAAGACGAGTATAACGTGCCTCGTTGTTAAGGAACTCCTGGTAAGATCCGTCGCCGGCCTTTGATGTAAGTGTGAATGGATTCTTTCCTTCAGCCTTGAGTGCAGGGTTGAATGAGAAGAGGTTCCAGTATCCAGCCTTAACAGCCTTCTTCATCTCATCCTGGCAGTGGTTCATACCACCCTTAGCGATACCGTGAAGCTCGCAAGGTGCGTATCCGATGATGAGTGATGGTCCCGGATAAGCCTCAGCCTCTGTAATAGCCTTAACAGCCTGTGCTGGGTTTGCTCCAAGAGCAATCTGTGCAACGTATACATATCCGTAGCTCATAGCGATCTCTGAAAGTGACTTCTTGCTTGTCTCTTTACCAGCTGCTGCGAACTGACATACCTCACCGATGTTAGAAGCCTTAGAAGCCTGTCCACCTGTGTTAGAGTACATCTCTGTATCGAATACCATTACGTTTACGTTCTCACCAGAAGCAAGTACATGGTCTAATCCACCGAAACCGATATCATATGCCCATCCGTCACCACCGAAGATCCATACAGATTTCTTTCCGAGGTAATCCTTCTTAGCAAGTACTTCTTTAGATTTCTCACATCCGGCTGCTGCTGCCTTCTCTAACTCTGCAATAAGAGCTGTTGTTGGCTCAACATTTGCCTTTGTGTCATCCTTTGTCTCAAGGAACTTATCTGCTGCTGCCTTGAACTCAGCTGTAGCCTTGTCTGATGCAGCGATCTCTTTAACAAGCTCGATAGCCTGGTCACGGAGATATCTCTGTCCAACTTCCATACCTAAACCATGCTCAGCATTATCCTCGAAGAGTGAGTTAGACCAAGCTGGTCCCTTCTTAGAGTTGATATTTACTGTGTATGGTGATGTAGCTGCCGGGTTACCCCAGATAGAAGAACATCCTGTTGCGTTAGAGATGTACATCTGCTCACCGAAGAGCTGTGTAATAAGTCTAGCGTAAGATGTCTCAGCACATCCTGCACATGAGCCTGAGAACTCAAGGAGTGGCTGGTTGAACTGTGATCCCTTAGGTGTTGTATCAACCATTCCGGCATCTGTCTTCTTAGAAACGTTAGCTACTAAGTAATCAAATACTGGCTGCTCTGCTGCCTGAGACTCCTGTGGCTGCATTGAGATAGCTGCTGTAGGACAAACTGTGATACACTCACCACATCCCATACAGTCAAGTGGAGATACGCTCATTGTATACTTGTAAGCGCCTGCCTTTGGCTTCATATCAGCAACCTTCATGTTGTCAGGAGCTGCCTTTACTTCGTCATCTGTAAGTAAGAATGGACGAATTGTAGCGTGAGAACATACAAATGCACAGTTGTTACACTGGATACACTTCTCTGGATCCCACTGTGGAACTGTAACGGCTGTTCCTCTCTTCTCGTATGCAGAAGCACCTGTTACATACTGTCCGTCTGCCTTGTCAGCGAATGCTGAAACCGGAAGGCTGTCTCCATCCATCTTAGCGATTGGATCAAGGAGCTCGTTAACAAGCTTAACAACCTCTGGACGTCCTGTGCGCTCTGCCTTAGGAACATCTGCCTCAGGATTCTTCCAAGACTCTGGTACCTCTACCTTATGTACAGCGTCAACACCGGCATCGATAGCCTTGTAGTTCATCTCTACTACTGCGTCACCCTTCTTTGAGTATGACTTCTTAGCAGCTGCTTTCATGTACTCTACAGCCTTATCGATAGGCATTACATCTGCAAGCTTGAAGAATGCAGACTGGAGAATTGTGTTAGTTCTCTTACCCATTCCGATCTCGATAGCCTTGTCGATAGCGTTGATTGTGTAAAGCTGAATGTTGTTGTCAGCGATATATTTCTTAGCGTCAGCGTTGAGGTGATGAGCAAGCTCTTCATCTGACCACTGGCAGTTGATCATGAATACTCCGCCCGGCTTAACATCCTGAACCATCTTCATGCCCTGGATAACATATGCAGGGTTGTGGCATGCTACGAAGTCTGCCTGGTTGATGTAATATGGGCTTCTGATTGGGTTGTCACCAAATCTCAAGTGAGAAATTGTAACACCACCAGTCTTCTTTGAGTCATACTGGAAGTATGCCTGGATGTATTTGTCTGTGTGGTCACCGATGATCTTTGTAGAGTTCTTGTTAGCACCTACAGTACCATCTCCGCCGAGACCCCAGAACTTGCACTCTTTTGTACCAGGTGCAGATGTGATAGGAGCTGGCTTAACCTCTGGAAGCGAAAGATTTGTAACATCATCCACGATTCCAATTGTAAATCTGTGCTTAGGAGCATCCTTCTCAAGCTCTGTATATACAGCAAATACTGAAGAAGGTGGTGTATCCTTAGATCCTAATCCGTAACGTCCGCCTACTAATACAACATCGTTCATTCCTGCTTCACGAAGTGTTGTAGCAACGTCTAAGTATAATGGCTCACCAAGTGATCCTGGCTCTTTTGTACGGTCTAATACAGCGATCTTCTTTGCTGTCTTTGGAATAGCATTAAGAAGAGCCTCTGAAGACCATGGACGGTAAAGACGTACCTTAATAAGTCCGACTTTCTCTCCCTTTGCTGTTAAGTAATCGATTACTTCCTCAGCTACATCATTGATAGAACCCATAGCGATGATTACACGATCAGCGTCAGGTGCTCCGTAGTAGTTGAATAATTTGTAATCTGTACCAAGCTTAGCATTAACCTTGTCCATGTACTTCTCAACAACTGCTGGAAGCTCATCATAGAACTTGTTACATGCCTCTCTATGCTGGAAGAAGATATCTCCGTTCTCGTGTGATCCACGAGCTGCTGGATGCTCTGGGTTAAGAGCATGTGCTCTGAATTCTGCAACTGCATCCATTGGACACATCTCTTTGAGATCTTCATAATCCCACTTCTCGATCTTCTGAATCTCATGAGAAGTACGGAATCCATCGAAGAAGTTGATGAATGGAACCTTTCCCTCAAGTGCTGCACAGTGTGCAACCGGTGAAAGATCCATAACCTCCTGTGGATTTGTCTCACAAAGCATTGCGAAACCAGTCTGACGACAAGCATATACATCACTGTGATCACCGAAGATATTCAGTGCATGTGAAGATACTGTACGAGCTGATACGTCAAATACGCAAGGAAGATTCTCACCTGCGATTTTGTACATATTAGGGATCATAAGTAAAAGTCCCTGTGAAGCTGTAAATGTTGTAGTAAGTGCACCAGCTGCAAGAGATCCGTGAACTGTACCAGCGGCACCTGCCTCAGACTCCATCTCAACTACCTTTACAGTGCTTCCGAAAATGTTCTTCTGTCCTGCTGCTGACCACTGATCAACTGTATCAGCCATTGGGCTAGAAGGTGTGATAGGATAGATTCCGGCAACCTCTGTGTAGGCATATGCTACATGAGCGGCAGCGGTATTTCCATCCATCGACTGTTTTGCTCTAGACATGATATTTCCTCCTGTAAAATAAATGTTCAATTATAGACATGAATCAGAATGTCTCTACATAATAGTTTAGTTTGTGCGCTGCAAAAAATCAAGTTTTTTTAGCAATACATTGTACAAAAACCCTAAAATATTTATTAACAAGGTAAAATTTATGTACAAAAGGGCACAATGGCTATAAATCGCCTGTAAAACACTTGCAAAATACTGGTTTTACGTTAAAATAGAAACGATGTGTTACAGAAACGAACAGGTTATTAAATAGGAAAGGATTGAATAAAGACAAAATGATTAGTGCAAACAATATTACATTAAGAATTGGTAAAAAAGCTTTATTTGAAGATGTCAACATAAAATTCACAGAGGGAAACTGCTACGGACTTATTGGTGCAAACGGTGCCGGCAAGTCTACATTTTTAAAGATTCTCTCAGGGCAGCTTGAGCCTACAAGCGGTGATATCGCAATCACTCCGGGACAGAGACTGTCATTCTTACAGCAGGATCACTTCAAGTACGATGAGTTTACAGTACTTGATACGGTTATCATGGGTAATAAGCGTCTCTATGATATCATGAAGGAGAAGGAAACCATCTATATGAAGGAGGATTTCTCAGACGAGGACGGAATCCGTGCCAGCGAGCTTGAGGCTGAGTTTGCCGATATGGACGGCTGGAATGCTGAGTCGGATGCAGCTACTCTCTTAAACGGTCTCGGTGTACCTACTGATGATCACTACACTCTGATGGCAGATCTGCCGGGTGCAATAAAGGTCAAGGTGCTTCTCGCTCAGGCACTGTTTGGAAATCCTGACATACTGCTTCTCGATGAGCCTACCAACCACTTAGACCTCGATGCCATCTCATGGCTTGAGGAATTCCTCATCAATTTCGAGAACACGGTCATCGTTGTATCCCATGACAGATACTTCCTCAACAAGGTCTGCACGAACATCGCCGACATGGATTACGGTAAGATCCAGCTCTACGCAGGAAACTATGATTTCTGGTATGAATCAAGCCAGCTTATTGTCCGTCAGATGAAGGAAGCAAACAAAAAGAAAGAGGAAAAAATCAAGGAGCTGCAGGAATTTATCCAGCGTTTCTCTGCCAATGCCTCTAAATCAAAGCAGGCTACATCAAGAAAGCGTGCCCTCGAAAAAATCCAGCTTGATGAAATACGTCCATCAAGCCGTAAATACCCATACATTGATTTCCGTCCTGAGCGTGAAATTGGAAACGATGTACTCTTTGTCGAGGGTATTTCAAAAACCATCGACGGCGTAAAGGTCCTTGACAATATCTCATTCACTGTCAACCACGATGACAAAATTGCATTTGTCGGTGGAAACGAGCTTGCAAAAACAACTATGTTTAAAATCCTTGCCGGAGAGCTTGAGCCTGACGAGGGCTCATATAAATGGGGTGTCACAACCAGCCAGTCATACTTCCCAAAGGACAATACCGCAATCTTTGATACTGATGAGCTCATCGTTGACTGGCTCACACAGTACTCAGAAATCAAGGACGCCACATATGTACGAGGTTTCCTTGGCCGTATGCTCTTTGCCGGTGAGGATGGAGTAAAGAAAATGCGTGTACTCTCCGGAGGAGAAAAGGTTCGTGTACTGCTCTCCCGCATGATGATCATGGGAAGCAATGTACTCATGTTCGATGAGCCTACAGACCACCTCGACATGGAGTCAATCACAGCATTAAACAACGGAATGATAAAATTCCCGGGAGTAATCCTCTTTGCCTGCCGTGACCACCAGGTAGTCCAGACAACCGCCAACCGAATCATAGAATTCCTGCCAAACGGTTCAATGATCGACAAGATCACAACCTACGACGAATATCTTGAGAGCGATGAGATGGCACGTAAGCGTCAGGTCTACTCAATGAGCGAGGACGATGAAAACGACAACTAAACGCTAATTAATTAAAAAGAAGCATCCCAAACCGGGATGCTTCTTTTATTAAGCCGTAAAGTAAGGTGGGTGATTCCCAGCCTGTCTTTGACTATAAAAACATATTATAATTATATCCACTGTTATAGGCCTGTGTATACCTTCCATTGGCGCCATACGTGTTAGTCTTTTCTGCCTCATTCTTTGCGGCATACTCAAGCATTGAAGCCTTGCTTGCCACTGCGTAAGCATAAGAGCCATTCCCCTTAAAAAGTGCATCAACCCTGGTCGAATCAGCCTTTTTAAAGGTATCCTCGTCGACAGACAGCTTGCCGGACTTGGAATCCACTGTGATTCCCACCTTCGCAAGCGACTTTGAATTGATATCTGTAAGTGACTTCATAGACTCAAGATTTCTCGAAATCTGCTTTGTCTCAGAATCATCCGCAGCATTAATGAGGCTGTTGTAATCAGACACAAAAGCTGACACCTTCTTGTACGTAGCATCTGTATCGTCCTTGCGGCTGTTTTTGTAAAGAGCCTGCGCCGACTTTACCATATCCTCTGACTCCGACTCGATGGACGCAAGTGTCTTCGCTGAATCCTTAGATGTAGAAACAGATGATGAGACAAGAGACTGAGCCTTTGAATTAAGGTTATTTCCATAATATGACTTGAGAAGCTTGAAATAGCTGCCACTTCTAATGCCGCTATATGTAGTCATATCCATATTGGCAATAAAAGACGATGCTGCATTGCTGCTTCTACTGCTGCTAAAGCCGGAAAACAGTGTGGATATGGATGACGAATCCCACATTCCTATTCCTCTCATAGTATCACTCCTTTGATAATCATGTAATCCGTTACCTTCTATATATTTTTAATATAGACGCTTTTCCAATTTATGTCAAGATAATATCTGCCGGTATTGTTGTCCTTTATATATCCTCTATCTGCCAGTCAACAGGCTCCACTCCATGCTCCTTAAGAAACTCATTGGCTTTACTAAAATGCTTGCATCCAAAAAAACCTCTGTAAGCCGACAGCGGACTTGGATGCGGTGCTGTCAATATCAGATGCTTTGGATTTGTAAGCATAGGAATCTTCGACTGCGCCGGACGTCCCCAGAGCATATATACTATAGGTCTGTCCTGCTCATTTACAGCCTCTATGATTGCATCCGTGAACTTCTCCCAGCCGTGTCCCTGATGCGAGTTTGCCTGATGAGCCCTGACAGTGAGCACAGTATTCAATAGCAAAACTCCCTGATCAGCCCATTTCTTCAGGTATCCATTATTTGGGATATCACACCCTAAATCGTCGTGCAGTTCCTTGTAGATATTCTGCAGTGATGGTGGAATATCCTTCTGAGACGGAAGCACAGAAAACGACAATCCATGTGCCTGATTGACATTGTGGTACGGATCCTGTCCGAGGATGAGCACTTTCACCTTGTCAAGTGGCGTAAAATGCATAGCATTAAATATGTCATCTGCCGGAGGATATACCACATGTGTGGCATATTCATCTCTCACAAAATTGTACAAATCCCTGTAATACGGTTTTTTAAACTCGGCTCCCACAGCCTTTGCCCACTCACCGTCAAGCATACTCATAATCTTTATCTCCCGCCTATCTTCTGACCGACACACCTTTATCTGCCAGATAATTCTTTAAATCCATAATTTCAAGCTCCTTGTAGTGGAAAAGTGAAGCTGCAAGCGCTGCGTCCGCCTTGCCCTCTGTCAGAGCCTCGTAAAAATGCTCCTTTGTGCCTGCACCGCCCGATGCGATAACCGGAACTGAAACGTTATCGGCAATAAGCCTTGTAAGCTCGATATCGTAGCCATCCTTTGTGCCGTCACAGTCCATGCTTGTAAGAAGGATTTCTCCCGCTCCAAGCTCATTTGCCTTAACAGCCCATTCAATGGCATCAAGACCTGTATCTATGCGCCCTCCGTTCTTGTATACATTCCAGCCGCTTCCGTCAGCACGACGTCTTGCATCGATTGCCACAACCACACACTGACTGCCAAACTTGTCAGCCGCATCACTTATGAGCCGAGGGGTATTTATAGCACTAGAATTTATAGAAATCTTGTCCGCTCCCTCTCTAAGCAGTGCCTTAAAATCATCGACTGTTCTGATGCCGCCACCCACCGTGAACGGTATAAACACCTTTTCAGCGACCTTTCTGACCATATCCACAACAGTATTTCTGTTGTCGCTTGACGCCGTGATATCCAGAAAAACCACCTCATCTGCACCTGCCTTATCATAAGCAGCCGCAATCTCAACCGGGTCACCTGCATCTCTTAAATTGACAAAGTTTATGCCCTTCACAACACGTCCGTTATTCACATCCAGACATGGGATTATTCTCTTTGTAAACATATTATGCCTCCCCTATCCCTGCAAAATTTTTAAGTATCGAAAGTCCGACTGTGCTGCTCTTTTCCGGATGGAACTGGCAGGCGAACACATTGTTTTTCTCTACAGACGCATGAATGTGTGTGCTGTACTCTGTCGTTGCTGTGACAATTGCTTCATCAGTGGCTTTCAGATAGTACGAATGCACAAAATATACATACGGATGCTCTGAAAGACCTTTAAACAGCCTTCCATTGTTCTGTAAATCAAGTGAATTCCAGCCTATGTGAGGTATTTTAAGTCCTTCCTTATCAGGTATGCGAAGTATCTGTCCGTCAAGCACATGAAGCCCCTCAACGCCCTGGCTCTCATCGCTTCCCTCAAATAACAGCTGAAGACCCAGGCATATGCCAAGAAACGGCTTGTCCATGTCACACACCTCGTGAATCACCTTGTCCAGCTCGTATTTTTTAAGCGAATCCATTGCATCTCCAAAAGCTCCTACTCCGGGAAGTATTACCTTATCGGCATTTAAAATCTCATGCCTGTCTCTGGTCACAATACTCTCCTCTCCTATAGCTGTAAGAGCCTTTTGTACGCTTCGCAGGTTTCCTGCTCCATAGTCAATGATTGCTATCATATCATTTTGTCTCCTCTTTAATGCCTAATTCATTTAATTTCTGTGTCAGTGCCAGTGTATAGTCATCTCTATCATCTATATTATACAAAGCAATGGCATCATCATATGATAAGCCATACTGACTGCTCAGGGTATCAGAAATAATGTTTTTTAGCTGCTCAAGCTGCAGCTCACATCCGTATTCCTTTGCATTTTCTGCATTTACAGCACATCGTCCTGCCGCACATACTAAGGAATCCGCTGCCATGGTTACATAGCCTGAATCGCTAAAGCTCTTATAGGCATCATACTTGCCTGACACTGCAGCAAGCACCGACAGCTTATTGTACAACTGCTTATCGTCACCCGAAAGCTTCAAGCCGCTCAGCCTGCTGTATGCCTTTGTATACAGCTCTATTGAATCAGCTTTATTCTGTCCCAGATCAGCTATTGCCTGATTGTACGTATTCTGAGCATCAGTCACTTTGGAGTTGTTTCCGAGCAAAAAGGTACATATGAGGACAAACACAACTATCGACATAACAAATACCCAGATTACTATAACAGGTCCCTTAGGAAGCTTAGGTCCCTTCTCCCATCCAATGCGTTCCTTCTTTTCCTTTGGAGCCTTTGGCTTTTTTTCTTTTTTAGGTTTTTTTGGCTTCTTTTCTTTTTTAGGCTTTTTGCCCTTCTTTGGCTTATCTGTGGCTTCGTTTAGCTCTCCGTCAGCATCCAGCGCTTCAAGTATCTGCTTATTCTCATCTGAGAGTGTCTTTGCGTCAGTTTCTGCACCTTCTGCTGTGCTCTGTATATCTGTGACATCATCTGACTGCGGCTCTTTTGTAAAAAATGATATTATTCTTTTTAAAAGGCTCTTTTTTTCAGTATCTTGTGCATCAACTGCTGCATCAGCCGTCTCGTGCACTTTCATCTGGCTGCTTGCATAATCATCTATATCAGCCCCTGTCTCACCGGTTTTTCCTTCAAGCAGATCACCGATATTATCCAGACCATCACTACCCAGTATGTCAAGTATATCCTTTGATGCATTTCCTGCCAAATCCGGCTCTCCTATTTCTTCAACCATCTGAGGTTCATTTGTTATTATACTCTCCGGAGTCTCCTCCTGTTTGGGATTCTCAGCCATTTCCGGCATGTTTGCATCCATCATCTCTATCCCAGAATCTGCCGGTGTAAAATTAAATACCGCATCGCTTAGATTATTGTCTGCTTTGTTTTCCTGTTTATCTCCCTGAGTCTCCTGTTCCTTCATCCTGCGGTCAAACTCAGTGAGCATATCATCAAGTGAAGCATCCTTGTCATCAGGAGCCGGAGTCTGTACATTAAGAGCCTGACCCTTGGCCTGCTCATTTTCCCTCTCAAGTTCCTTTTCAAAGTTCGACAGATACTCATCATATGTCTCATTTTCAAGCTCGTCCTCAAACTTTTTGAGGAATTCATCCTGATCAGCCCCAGACATCTTCGTATCTGTATCCTGCAGCTTATTCATTGAATCCAGCAAATTGTCCAGATAGTTTTCTGTCGATTTATCGCTCATTAGTATTCTCCATCTATAATCCATTAAAGGGTGCAGCTAAACAAGCCACACCCCTTGTATCTAAATATATTATGCTTTATCAATCAGCTTGTCAATCGCCTCTACAAGCTTTCCGATTTCAGGCTTTGTAAGCTGTGCGTCTGCTCCAAGCTGTTCACCCTTTTTCCTCATCTCTTCATTTACCAGTGAAGAGAATATGATAACCGGTATATCTCTAAGCTCTGCATCTGATTTTACAAGCTTTGTGAGTCTGTGTCCATCCATGAGTGGCATCTCAATATCAGTTATAATGCAGTCAAGATGCTTTGTAATATCGCCCTTTGCCTGCATAGCCTCTATCACATCCCAGGCCTCCTGACCATTCTCTTCCACTATGAGATTGGTATATCCCGACTTCTTAAGGCACTCGGTGATGAGCTTTGACAATAAAGCCGAATCCTCTGCGATAAGAATTGTAGCATCACTCCTATCTCTTGCCTCCATCTCATCGATATCATTAACCCTAAGTCCTGTCTGTGGACTAATAGAAGCAACTATAGCCTCAAAATCAAGGATAACTATAAGCCTGTCATCCATTTTGATAACACCTGTAGCAGTGCTGCCATGCTCGCCCGTCAGTGTCTCGTCAGGCTTTATGATATTCTCCCACGATACGCGGTGTATACCGATAACCTGATCTACATGAAATGCCACATTGAGTTTGTTAAAATTCGTAATGATAAATAAGCCTTTTTCATCCGTCTGTGGCAGATTAAGACAATTCTTTAAATTGATAACCGTAATCATTGTGTCACGTGGCATAAATATTCCCTCAACACTCGGATGAGTATTCGGAACAGGAGTGACCGGCATATATTGCAAAATCTCTCTGATCTTTGCGACATTGATTCCGTAGTGATTGTCTCCCAACGTGAATTCAAGCACTTCAAGCTCGTTTGTTCCTGACTCCAATAATATGTTCGTATCCATAATACAACCTCCACCTCTTAGTAATCTAAGTATATCATATGTTTTATAATTCAATCAAACTTTTTTCGTTATCTTTTATAACCGACATCTTAATATTGTCACATGCCGTACCCTGAGGTATCTTGAAAAGCAGCACCACATCAACCGCATCGTGCGCCTTTACGGTTCCCTGAAAAGTATTAAGGGAATATGTAAGGAATGTGCCCTCAGCCGTGTATTCCTTTCCATCGGGGAAAGTGGCTTTATATGTCCTGGCATTGCCAAACATATCAACATTTATATCCTCGTCTGTCGGATTTTTAAGAGTGAATTTCATAACCGCAAAAGTATTACCGCTTCCTGCCGTTATAGAATAGTATGAGCCCTCATTGTACACATCTGACTCGTTTACTCCATCATATGTAATTTCAAGGCTGCCGTAGCCTGTTGCCTCGGCAAGTGACACCTTCTTTTCCTGCGTGGCAGAAGGCTCTTTCTGCGAATTGCTGCTCTTATCATTTCCAGCTTCAGATGTCTTATTATCCTGCGAAAGTGAATTATCAGGTGACGCCTCGTCCACTTTCTCAGTGTCGTCAGCATCCTCCATATCCCCACGTTTCTCCGTAGCGTTAGTCATGCCATCCTGCTGGTATATATTGTGTTTTGCAACAACATATGCTGAATAATTAGCGATAAGGCCTTGTTCCTCATCAGTCATATCATATAATTTTGTTCCGCAGCCTGTCAACGTTATAATTGCTGTAAATGCCACAGCTGCCATTTTTATATTTCTTCCCATCATTGCAATAAACCCATTCTTATTCTATGACTTTTATCCTAATAATACATATAGTAACACATTTATTGATTGTTTGCAATAAATAACTCAAGTTCAAACCAGAATTCTACACCATCCTTGTGATTTATGACACCATACCCTCTGTGATGCAGTTCCATAATTGCCTTTACTATAGACAGTCCTATGCCGCTTCCGCCATATTCCCTTGTTCTGGCCTTATCCACCTTATAGAACTTATTCCATATATTTTCTATATCCTTATCAGGTATCGGCTCTCCCGTGTTAAACACACTGACCCTCACACGGTCACTGTACATGCTGTATGATACAGTGATAGTACCACCTCTTGTGCAGTGATTTATCGCATTGCTGATATAGTTTGTCACAACCTCTTCAATCTTGTATATATCACCGCTCACATATACGGAATCGGTGCGGTCAAACTCAATTGCAGCCTCATTTTTCTGTGCCAGAAGCTTAGATGAGTCTATAACCCCTCTGACAAGCGGTGTCAGATCAAACCTCGTCATCTCAAGCACATCACTGCCATCCTCCAGATGATTGAGAGATAAAAGCTTCATAACCATGCGGTTCATCTTGTCAGTCTCGTCCATGATGACATCACAGTAGAAGTTACGGCTCTCCTCATCGTCATTTACGACCTCTTTGAGCCCCTCAGCATAGCCTGAGATCAGAGCAAGCGGAGTTTTTAACTCATGTGACACATTTGACAAAAACTCCTTTCTCATCTCATCAATCTCTTCTTTTTTCTTTATATCACGCTGTAATTCATTGTTTGCCACCTTTAGTCTTGTGATGGTCTGCTCAAGTGTCTGCGACAGCTCATTCATATGCTCACCAAGCACATAAAGCTCCTTTGCACTGTTTTCCGTATCAATGTACTTCGCATCAAAATCAAGCTTCGCCATCCTTGTCGACAGCTCAGTCATATTTCTTATCGGCCTGGTCATGTTGCGAGCAACAATATATGCCATAAACACTCCCACAACAATAGCAGCCACTGTGCCTATTGCAAAAAAGCGGTTCGATATAGACACGCTCTCCTTAATGCTCTCAAGCGGTGTCTTCATGTATACAAAGTTACCGTCAATCAGTCTGTTATTTATGATGATATACTCTGTCCCCAGCCTTTTATCCTTCTGCCTTGTCATATTCAGGTTGTTGTAGTCTGCCGAATACGACGACATGCTTGCCTCCAAAAGCAGCTGGAATATTTCCTGATTGTCAGTGGTTCCCTCAATGATGACCTTACCGTATTTGTTGAACACAACCGCATCTATATTGGCGCCAACGCATTTCTTTTCAAATGCTACAGCAAACGTATCATCTGAAAGTTTATCATTTTTTGCAGCCAGGTCCACCATTTTGTATACCGCAAGCATCTCTTTTTCCTTGTTATATACATAATACTTTTCCAGCAGTGTGTTATTAGCCATCCAGAACACGCCTACTATCAGAAGTACAATGAATGAAATCACAAACGTAAGCTGCGTGGATAGCGTTTTTTTCTTTTTCATGGTGACACCTCTTATCCCGAATCCATTAGTCCTAAGCTTAACACTTACTGTATCTCGAACTTATATCCCACACCCCAGACAGTCTTTATATAGTCGCCTTTAGCGCCCATCTTGCTTCTTAATTTCTTCACATGTGTATCAATAGTCCTCGCATCGCCAAAATAATCATAGCTCCACACACTATCAAGTATGCGCTCCCTGGTAAGAGCAATCCCCTGATTGCTCATAAAGTAATCCAAAAGCTCAAATTCCTTTACCGAAAGTTCAATATTCCTGCCATCAATAGCTACAGTGTGCGCCGTCTTGTCCATGACAATACCACCGGCCTCGCTTATTACTGCCTCCTTGCCCAGTTTATTCGCCCTGCGAAGGAGAGCATTTACCCTGGCCACCAGTATCTTTGGAGAAAATGGCTTTGAAATGTACTCATCAGCACCAATGTCAAAGCCGTTTAATTCATCACGCTCATCGCCCTTAGCTGTAAGCATAATAATCGGCACCTTTGAAGTCTGTCTGATTTCACGGCATACCTCAAAGCCATTTATCCTTGGCATCATTATATCGAGCACCAGCAGTGCTATGTCCTTCTGCTGATAAAATATATCAAGTGCCTCCTCGCCGTCTCCGGCCTCAAGTACCTCGTACCCTTCCCTTGCAAGGAAATCATGCACGAGCTTTCTCATCCTGCTCTCGTCATCTACCACCAGTATCTTTATTTTGTCCACTCTGTTGCATCCTGCCTTTCATCCAGTGCTTTTTCCCTCTCTTCTACTGCTTTTTCCCTTTTTTCAAGCTCCTTCTGCCAGTTTTCATATTTGTCTATCAGCTCATTCTCGTAGTCCACCACATACGGACTGTGTCCACTCACATATGTGATGCCAAACATAGTTACTATGGCAGCCGATAATACAATAGTAAAAAACAATGCCACATGGAACTTTTTCTTATAGCCTTCCGTCTGTTTTTTTACCTCGACAACCGCTTTTTTATCCTCAGGAATATAAATCGGACGGATATCCTCATTCTTGATATATGGGATTGTATGCAGATATTCCTGCAGTTCAACAAGAAACGATAGCCCTACAGGAGTAAAAAAATACCCCGGCTTGTTAAGCCTTAAATACAGCTTGTATACCGTATCCGGGTCAGACATATCAGTCTGATCCTTTATATATCGTATTCCGTCACTTTCTTTTTTAGCCTGCCTTGCCTCTTCCTTTGTCTGAAACTCAAACCCATCAACTACATACATCATATTCCCTCTTTCTAATCATCGCGCTCTGCAATCTCACCCGAACGATATGCCGCAATGAGATGCTTTAGATCAGCTATCTTTTCCTTCATCTTTATTCCGGCATCCGTATCTCCGACAAGTATTCTCTTATCAAGTACCTCTACAGCCTCACGCCTTGATACGATATCCCTCTCATCCCTTACTGCCGTCTCCGGTGATTCAAACGGCTCATGTGCTGTCAATGTCAGCCCATATGAATTGTAAATCAGGGTATATCCCGCGATGCCTGTCCGCCTGCGGTACGCCTTTGAAAAACCACCATCTATGACTATCACTCTGCCGTCGCACTTCACAGGGCTTTCACCTCTTAATCTGTGTACAGGAACATGTCCGTTTATGATATGGTCTCTTTTATCATGCAAACCAAACTCCTCGAGTATACGCTGCGCACACTCAGGCTTGTTTATATAGTCATAATAAAAGTTTTTCTTTTCTATTTTCATATCATCGTCATCTATAAAATATCTCTCAAACGTAGCCATCTTATTTCTGCCATAAAGCGGAGAATATGGTGCTGTCCATATGTACCACATGATATCGCTGCCCTTTTGTCTTTCCAGCCTGTCATCCGAGAAAAAAGCCTTTCTGACGTAAGTCTCCAGTATATCAAACAAAGCCTTGCCACTATACTCTTTGCCGTAGATATTTACCTTTGCGAAGCTTCCGTCCTCCTCCATCGGGATGCAGCCGTGGAAAAGCAGATTGCCATTATATACCTTGTACATGCTGCCTCTTTTAAGCAGCAGCCCAACGTGGTTTTTAAGCTTCTCGCAATGAATAAACGAGCTCCTGAGCCTCTGTATGACTTCCTCTTCCCCCTCTGTCAGCCTGTAAGGATCAGCCGGGTCAATTGTCGGAAAGCTTGTATCAAGAAGCTTATAAGTTCTGCCCTCAAGCTCTATAGTGCCCTGTTCATAATCAATATGTTCCAAAAGCAATCGTTCCTTCATGCCATACTCAGGCCACTTCTTAATGAGCTGTCCCTCCAGCTTGAAACGTATGATGGCAATGGCCTTGTGCATCTTCTTTATCAGATCACTCTCCATATTATCTGCGCCACTTGGAGCCACCTTAAACACAAATCTGGTGCATGGGTCATCCTTGTAAGCTTTCAGCGCAAACGTAGCAAGCGGAAGCATATTTATGCCATAGCCCTCCTCGACCACGTCCAGATTACCATATCTGATACTGTTTCTGACAACAGTTGCAATACATGCAGGATTTCCTGCGGCTGCCCCCATCCAGATAATATCGTGATTGCCCCACTGTATATCCAGCGAGTGATATCTGCACAGCCTGTCCATTATCAGATGTGGTCCCGCTCCCCTGTCATATATATCACCAAGCACATGCAGATGGTCAACAGCAAGTCTCTGAATAAGCTCGGAAAGCACCACTATAAACTCCTCCGCAGTCCCCAGTTCCACTGTTGTATTGATGATTGACTCGTAGTAAGCCTCCTTGTTTAACACCTCCGGCTTTTCTGTGATGAGCTCCTCTATAACATATGCATACTCCTCCGGCAAAGCTTTTCTCACCTTGGAGCGCGTATACTTTGACGAAACGGTCTTGCACACCTCTATCAGCTTATAAAGAGTCGTCTTATACCACGAGTCCATATCCGGCTCGTCCTGCTTAATAAGCTCCATCTTTTCCCTTGGGTAGTAGATGAGTGTGGCAAGCGCAGCCTTGTCAGCCTTGTCCATCGCCAGACCAAATACATCATCTATCTTCTTTCTTACAGCCCCAGAACCATTTTTCAGCACATGGGAAAAGGCTTCATACTCGCCATGCACATCAGATACAAAGTGCTCTGTGCCCTTTGGCAGGTTTAAAATAGCCTGCAGATTGATAATCTCAGATGATGCCTTGCCTATTGTAGGATACATCTCCGAAAGCTGTTCCAAATAATGTAAGTGTTCTTTATCAATTGCTATATCATTCATTTATATCTAGACCTCATAATACTGATTCATCACCTTATTTATTTCCTTTTCAAGCTTACAGCCCGTGTATACACACTTCATAATGCACTTTCTGATTGGCTCCTCAAAATTAGTACCCTCGCACTTATCCAAAACTCCCTGCAATGTAAGCTGTACAAGTATACTCTCCCCTGTCTGCGGATCTGTGGCTATGTTTTCGTACACCTTCTTGTAGTACTTATCACTCACTACCGGGTAGTCAGTCAGCGCCATTTCCCGCCACTTTCTGAAACTTAGCGACATATGTTCACCTGCTCTTTTGTATATAATAAAACATTGTACCAATTAGCGGTGCTCTAATCAATGCCTCAGACACATTTATTTCAAAAAATTTTTTTGATATTTATTATAAATAAAGCTGCATTTGTTTAAATAAAAAAAGTGTAAGCTGCATTCAGCTTACACTAATTAAGTTTCAGGACACCTCCCTTTTTATATAACAAACATTCTAATTTGACAGTAATTGACGTTTCTTATATATTTATTTATGTTTCAACAATAACCATTATAGTTTATTGTGCATGTCAATACTTGACCAAATTTGGAGTTTATTTTTTTTAAAAGAAGGGAGATTAGCTCATAAATGAACCGACTTGAAATAGTAAACAACATATCGACAAATATTGAGCGCGAACGCATAAAGCTTGGTATGTCCCAGGCACAGTTTGCAAAAGCACTTGATATGTCACTCTCCACCTACAAGCGGATAGCAAACGGAGAATCCTCTCGTATAGACATCTACACCGCTTACCTGATATACAAGCTGACAGGACGATTTTCCTGCGAACTAACAGGCTTCAATGATGATGTAATAAACCTTGTAAAGCGCATCAAAAAGCTTTCCAAAAGCCAGCGCATACTTATAGACTCGATTATAGACACTGAGCTTGCGCTGTCTGCCTACAAGGATGAAAGCAGTCATACGGAGGATCTGATTTCCGTCCTCATCCCGACAGGCAATATGACCGACGGCATGATTTTGGACTCCTACAATGTCGAAAAGCTTGATGTTTCAAATTACAGAAAAGCCTTCGGTGATGCCCTTCACATCGGAATCCGCATCACAAGCAATCATCTACATCCTGTATATAATAAAGGCGATATACTTCTAATCAGTCGAAACCCAATCCGTGACGGCGATACCGGTATCTTTATCAACGCACAGAACAAGCGTGCATACATCAGAAAACTCCACCAGAAAAACCCATGTGAGCTCACACCAATCAACAATTACGGTGAGACCTTTTATGTCGACAGCGATAATGTTGATGATATGAGCAAATGGATAAAATTCGGACACGTGCTCTGCAAGGTGCGCTAGCAGATTACTCTGTTATTTTAATATCATCAAAGCAGTCAAAGGTTGCAAAGTAGTCTGCCGGAGTTTCTGCTCTTCTGATGAGTTTTGCCTCTCCATTGCTTTCGAGCAATATCTCTGCTGAGCGAAGTCGTCCGTTGTAATTGTAGCCCATTGAAAAGCCGTGTGCTCCTGTATCATGGATTACCAGATAGTCTCCAATATCAATCTTCGGAAGCTGTCTGTCAATTGCAAACTTGTCACAGTTCTCACAGAGTGAGCCTACCACATCATATGTATGGTCACAAGGTGCATCCTCCTTGCCGAGCACTGTGATATGATGGTATGAGCCGTAAATAGCCGGTCTCATAAGGTTTGCCGCACACGCATCTACTCCTATATACTCCTTGTAGATATGCTTCTCATGGATAGCCTTTGTCACAAGACAGCCATACGGAGCCATCATAAAACGTCCCATCTCTGTGTAAATAGCCACATCGCCCATTCCTGCCGGTACCAAAACCTCATCGTACACCTTATGTACACCGGCGCCGATAACCGATATATCGTTTGGTGTCTGATCCGGCTTATAAGCCACGCCAACTCCACCTGAAAGATTTACAAATCTAATATCGCAGCCGGTCTCATTTTTAAGCTCAACAACCAGCTCAAAAAGCTCCTTTGCAAGCTGTGGATAATACTCGTTGGTTACTGTATTGCTTGCCAGGAATGCATGCACGCCAAAGTATTTAGCACCTTTTGACTTAAGAATTTTGAATGCCTCAAAAAGCTGTTCCTTTGTCATGCCATACTTGGAGTCTCCCGGATTGTCCATGATACCGTTTGACAGTGTGAACACTCCGCCCGGATTATATCTGCAGCTTATTGTCTCCGGAATATGTCCGATTGTTTCCTCCAAAAAATCAATATGTGTGAAATCATCGAGATTGATGATAGCACCAAGCTTGTCTGCATATGCAAATTCCTCTGCCGGTGTATCATTTGATGAAAACATGATATGCTCTCCGTCGAAGCCGCATGACTTTGCAAGCATAAGCTCTGTGTATGATGAGCAGTCACAGCCCATGTCATAATCCTTTAAAATCTTGAGCAGATATGGGTTTGGGGTAGCCTTTACAGCAAAATACTCTCTAAAACCCGGATTCCATGCAAATGCATCCTTTACAGCCTGCGCGTTGGCACGGATGCCAGCCTCGTCATATAAATGAAATGGTGTAGGAAATTGTTTAACAATCTCCTCTACCTGTTGTTTTGTCACAAATGGTGTCTTTTTCATGTTTATCTCCTAACTTTTACATAGTAAAGTGTACTAAAACATATGCTACAACAAAATGGGTATATTTTCAAGAATTTTTATGGTATAATTTCTCATTAGGTAAATGTCTTTACTTTTTTAAGTATAGTTGATATAACTATTCAAAACTGATATAACTATTTAAATTAAGATATAAAGGGAAACAGGAAAATGAACATTAAAGTACTTCAGTATATTGATAATACACCAAAAAATAATATAACTACCGGTCAGGCTGCTGTAACCGGTGATAACATTCCTTCCAATAGCAGCTCCGCTGTCAATAGCACCGGTGCTGATTTTGATCAGGTGCTTGACGATGCAAAAATGGCTGAAGCTGCTGTTGCCATTGACAGACTGATTGCCCAAAGTAACGGTGGCTCAGTTGATATGTCGCTTGTACAGAGGTTCTTTGATCAAAATGGTATAAATATCGAGCTTTGCCGTAATACAGTTTCTCCTTCTGCCGCAGTTAATAATACAGCTGCTTATTCCGGTTCTCCAGCCGGCATCAGCTCAGATACAAATACATATAATGCAGCAGCTTCCGGAGCCTCAGGAATTAGCAGCAGCTCCGTAAAACTCGAAGCTTCCGGTTTGTCATGCTCTGCCGATCTTGATGCAATTTTTAATGAGGCTGCCTCAAAATACGGTGTGGATGCCAAATTCCTTAAGGCTATCGCCAAGTGCGAGTCTGACTTCTCCACAGAGTGCACCAGCCGTTCAGGTGCCATGGGTATCATGCAGCTCATGCCACAGACCGCTGCCTCACTTGGTGTCACAAACGCCTACGACCCATACCAGAATATCATGGGTGGCGCCAGGTACATAAGTGAAAAGCTCACCCAGTATAATGGTGACAAATCACTGGCCTTAGCTGCCTACAATGCAGGCTCCGGCAACGTAGCCAAATATGGCGGCATTCCGCCATTTAAAGAAACTCAGAACTATGTAGCAAAGGTTATGGCATACTATAATTCATAATAAATTGTATTCTGACTCACATAAAATTATATTTTAATTCAAAGTGGCTTGACAAATGCTGATGTATATAGTAAACTTAGCAAGTTGATAGTTGCTGATGTGGCTCAGAGGTAGAGCACTTCCTTGGTAAGGAAGGGGTCACGGGTTCAATTCCCGTCATCAGCTTATTTAAAGAAATAGTTATTTTATATATTGAATGCCACAGACATAAAGCCTGTGGCATTCAATGTATATGAGGAAAAGCATATGCGACGTCAATTCTGTGCACATGAATAATTTTTAGTCGGAACTGAGTGTACCCCAACACATAGTTGAAATACAACAGCTCCTTTTGATGATATTATAGTAACACTTAATTGTGTCCTAAATATAGCCATGTGATAAATATTTTCTTAAATTTGGTAAATATCTACAAACAAACTCTTAATCCGGCAGAAATATTCTATATTTCAACAATATATTTCTCGTATGCATTGATAACAGTAGTTTCTCCCACCTTGTCAAGCCTGACAAACTGCCTGCCGTAACTCATATGAACATGTCCATGCACAAAATACCTTGGCTTATACTGCTCAATAAGCCTGTTAAACACATCAAAGCCTGTATGACATGTATCCTCACCATCATGCAGTCCCTTTGCCGGCGAATGGGTGACAAGCACATCAAAGCCGTTTTTACGTTTAAGCTTCCACCACAGCTTCTTAACACGCTTTGTCATCTCCTTCTGAGTATACTGATTTTCTCCCGGTTTATAACGGTTTGAGCCTCCCAGGCCAAGAAACCGTACACCCTCATATTCGTAAATCTCATCCTCAATGCATATGCAGCCTTCCGGCGGCTTTACATTGTATTTGTCATCGTGATTGCCATGCACATACAAAAGAGGGACTCCAACCATCGTTGTCAGAAAGGACAGATAGCTCGGGTTTAAGTCTCCACATGATACAATAATATCAATTCCTTTAAAATCCTCTTTCTTAAAGTATTCCCAGTACATTTTCGACTCTTCATCAGCTAAGAATAGTATCTTCATTACAGTTTATTTTCCTCTACACCCTTTAGTTCAACCACCATCTTTGCATTGTCAACAAACTCACTCATAGGCGGAATACTACCTACAACATTATCTACAAGCCAGTCCATTTTCATGATATCAGACGGTTTCATCTCGTGCTCACCTTTGTTTTTAAGCTCTCCCTTCTGGTCATATATCTGTCCAAAGAAAGGTACAACCTCGCCCTTTGTGATATCGCTCTTTAAATGATCCGCAAGCCTCTTTACTCCATAAGGTACATGCTTTGAACAAATCAGGTCAATAACACCTGCAGACATGCCCCACCAGTAATTAAGTGCCTTAACCTGCTCCTGTCCTTCAGCCTTGTAGGAGCCTGCCAGTACGCTCTGCAAAAGTTTCTCATAAAACACTCCCCAGTTCCATATAGGCATGGCAAGGTTTAATGCCTGTCCATCCTGCAGCTTGTACAGACCAAAATATCTGGACGCGTCATTCGGAGTGATAATATCCTGATCCGACACATAATGCAGGTCATTTTCTGTAAGGAATTTATTCCTGTCATAATCCTTTGTCTTTGACCATGCCAGATATACCTTTGCCCTTGGATTCACACTTGCAACTCCCAGAGCAAACGCGTTTATATTGGCAATCATGCCATATATCGGGTAGTCTGCAATATATGCAACCCTTTCATTGTCTGTGACAGCTCCTGCTATCATTCCTGCGAGAAACTTTGCCTCATACATACGTCCATAGTATGTTCTGATATAAGGATGAGGCGCATTCAGCGAACAGTTGAGTATATAAACCTCCGGATGCTCAACAGCCACCTTTAAGCTGTTTGGCATCATCTGCGGTCCCACACAAAAAATTATATCGGCACCTGCCTTTATAATATCCTCAAGCACCTGCTCCACATTGTTCTCATCCACACCTGCCACATATTCTGTCTCCAGTTTGTCTGAAAAGGTTTCATCAAGATACATACGCCCAAGCTCATGCGAATACAGCCACGCAGATGTTTTCGGCTCTCTCGGATATAAAAATACAACCTTGAGCTTCTTTTGGGTCTGAGGAATAAGATAATTGAGCAGACTCTTTTTGGTCTGTACCTTTGTAGGATCCAGCACGAGGTTTATCTTGTGCTTTTCCCCTTCTGCTGCAAACTCCTTCCATGTATTGATGACGTTTTTGTTGTAATCATTCTCAGACATCTCAAGCATGGCATCCATGCCAAAGACCTCCATAAATACTGTAATAGCATCACCCAGCTTAATGTCCAGCCTGTCACCACCGCGGAAATTATAGACCTTTGAAAAATCAAACATTACCTTGGCAAATTTTTCCTTGGTCTCATCATCCCATCTGCCCTCTTTTCCAACAAGCGAAAGAAGCTTATCAGCATTGCCCAGCTTCGTAAATTCAACTGAGCAAAGCCCCGTGATTTCATTGAACTTCATATACTCATAATAAAGCCTCACATCATAATCATCCGACAGCTTTGGAATCTTTCTGGTCACAATTGCAGGAATCGAAACGGCGTTGAAGTACTTGAGTACACTGACCCTCTTATTGCCCTCAAGCACATAATACCTGTTCATGTACTCAAATGCCTTGATTGGATCTCTGATTCCCTCATTCATCTGTGCATCTGACAGATTAGACCACTTCACTGCAAATTCGGTTTCCCAGTCCAATATCGGCATAAAATTTGCCGCAAATGAATATGTCCTGCCCATGGTGCTTGTTCCTACAACGAAATCCAAAGGCACATGGACCAGCCCCATATTCTGCTCTGTCTGAATATCTGCCTCTGATAAGATTTCATCAAGCACTGGCAGATAAGGAAACTGTCCTTTAGCTATCCTTGCCCTGTATTCTTTTTTTCCCAGCTTTAATGCTTCTGAATATTCTGTTTCACCCATATTGTAATCTCCTTTTGAAACTATTTTAACATAAATTCAAAAAAATTAAACATTTCCTTTGATATTTTTAAAAACTCTGATATAATATATGTTAGGAAATAGGTACCACAGTCATATGGAGGATAAAATAATGCAAAATATATCTCGGGAAAATGCCGATATCATAGGCGAAGTAGCCAATATCTGCATAGGCAATGCAGCCACAACACTGAGCATGATTCTACAAAAACCGACAAATATTACGACTCCGATTGTAGAGGTTTTGAAAAAAGAGGATGCTCTCGATCATGATGATCGAATTTTAATTAAGGTTCCTTACACAAAAGGACTTGACGGAACCAACCTACTTATTATAAAATTAAATGATGCATTGGTTATTGCCAATCTCATGATGGGAGGCAACGGAAGTAATGTTTCTGATATGACACTTGATGAAATCACACTTTCCGCCATATCGGAGGCTATGAACCAGATGTGTGGTACAATAGCTACATCAATGTCTTCGCTCTTAAACGAGCCAACCGACATAGGTTTTCCGCTTATCAATTCAAGTTATCAGAAGACCTTTGATATACCGGACGAGTTGTGTAACGGAACAGATATTGTCAAGGTGACATTCAGGCTGACTGTTGGAGATTTAATAGACAGTGATCTCTTACAGTTGTATCCAATAAGCATAGTAAAACAGATTATCAAACAGGAGGTTTAACAACATGGCTAGAATTTTAATAGTTGATGATGCAGCATTTATGAGAATGATGCTGAAGGATATCCTTACAAAGGGTGGATTCGAGATTGCAGGCGAGGCTGCTGACGGAAATGAGGCAGTTGCAAAGTACAATGAGCTCAAGCCTGATCTTGTAACACTTGACATCACTATGCCAAATAAGGATGGCATCCAGGCTTTAAAGGAAATTAAAGCAGCTGATCCAAACGCTACATGCGTTATGTGCTCTGCTATGGGACAGCAGTCTATGGTTATTGACGCTATCCAGTCAGGTGCCAAGGATTTCATCGTTAAGCCATTTCAGGCTGACCGTGTTATCGAGTCAATCAGAAAAGTACTTGGATAATATTTACATATAAAACAAGGTCTGTCAGTATAGCTGACAGACCTTGTTTTATTATATTTTTGTAACTGTTCAGTACCTTCACAGCTGCGCAAGACTCTCAATAGCCTTGTCATCAAGAATAACCTTTGCATGCTCCATAAGAAAAGCCCTTTTGTCAGCCCCTGCAATGATATCATCTGCATACTCATCTGCTATGACAGACATCTTTTCAAGCTCATGCTCATCATAGCCCGATAAATCCATGCTCATAAAGTACTCTCCCTCAAACTTAAAAAGCTGCGAGAATGGCATTGGCAGTCCTTTAATCATCTTTGCAAATCTGACAGCCACATCAAATTTTTCAAAAATGAACATTACAACAGACACCATATCCTGCTTTTTTGCAGTTGTCCTGCCTTTTTTATTTTTCTCATTCTCTGCAGCCTCAGCCGGCAGCGAATTAAGCAGTCCATTAACGATATCTTTAAGATGCTCCATCATGCCCTCAGTAGCAGGATGTTCAGAAAATGTAAGAGAAAGTGTGTGATCCGCCAAAAAATCTGCTCTCACAGTCTTGATTCCCGAATTAAAATCAGTTCCAAACTCTTCTGAAGCCATGTCAAATATCTGGTTCATGAATTCCTGGGTGCGCTCGCCATTGCTCATAATTTCATCCATTGTATATCCCAGATCATATATTTCTTCTTCTGAAATAACACATTTTATAGTGTGTTCACCTATTCTTGAAAACTCCATAACAAGCTTCACCTACTTTCTTTTTAGCTTTTGTCTGATACGGGATAGTGCATTGTCAATTGATTTATCTGATTTTCCAAGCATATGCGCTATCGTTGTATAATTATTTCCTTCCAGATACAATTGTAGCACTTTTTTCTCCATATTACTCAGTTTATTCCACAATTGTTCCTTAAATTCCTTAAATTTTTCCTTCTCTATGAGAAGCTGCTCAGGACTTGCAATATCATCTTGCAGCATTTCCTCAAACTCTGTACCATCACTGTCACTCTGCGAAAAGGATATATATGTGTTAAGCGGCATATGTTTCTTTCGGTTTGAAGCCTCAAGCGCCGAGCTAAGCTGCCTTGTGATGCATAGCTGTGCAAAACTGTAGAAAGATGCTTCCTTGTCGCTCTTATAGTCTCTGACCGCTTTAAACAGGCCAATCATGCCCTCCTGAATAAGGTCATCATTCTCACCGCCTATCAGGTAGAGTGCATTCGTCTTTTTACGCACAAGCGGCTTATACTTTTCCAATATATAGTCCATGATTTCATTGCTGTCACCATGGTCATTTTTGTCATTATGAATCCTCATAATAAGCTCTTCATCCGTATATGCGCTGTAATCTTCCACTATATGCTTCCTATTCTATAAATATACAATTCATAATACACACCACTCATCCCGCGACATGTAATCTACTTTCCACTCTTAAGTCTCTGTCTGACTATCTCATATGCAAGCACGCCTGTCGCAACCGATGCATTCAGTGAGTCAATATCGCCCACCATAGGAATAGAAGCTGTCATATCACAGTTTTCCTTTACAAGCTTGCTGACTCCATCACCCTCATTACCTATTACAAGACCTATAGGACCTGTGAGGTTTAAGTCATACATGGTAGTGCCACCCATATCAGCACATACAAACCACATACCCTTTTCCTTAAGCTCCTTTATGGTATTTGAGATATTGGTAACCTTGGCAACAGGTGTATAGTTTATCGCACCTGCAGACGTCTTTGCCACTGTAGGGGTAAGTCCCACTGCACGCCTTTTTGGTATTATGATGCCATGTGCACCCGCCTGATTTGCGGTACGGATTATTGCACCAAGATTGTGTGGATCCTCTATACCGTCAAGTATGATGATAAAAGGCGGCTCGCCCTTTCTTTCGGCATTTTCCAGTATGTCCGAAACCTCGGCATACTCATATGCTGCTGAAACTGCAATGACACCCTGATGCTTGCCTGTCTCAGACATCTGATCAAGTCTTTCCTTTGCAACATAGTTTATGATTGCATCATGCTTTCTGGCCTCTCTTGTTATTGACTTTATTGGTCCGTCCTGACAGCCGTCAAGCACAAAAAGCTTGTCTATTGTCTTTCCCGAACGGAAAGCCTCCAGCACAGCATTTCTGCCCTCTATATAATTCTCATGAAATTTTTCTTTATTGTTGTTATCCATATTTTCCTCTTATTTTGTGCTATATTTCAATTCCTAAAAGCTCCACTCCAAGCTTAGTGAGTGAGACAACCCTCTCAAAATCATCCTTCAGATAAAGATAGCCCATGACCGCCTCAAGCCCTGTAGCTTTCCTGTAATCAGCCATTGTAGCATTTTTTGCCATGGAAGGCGACTTGGCATTGCGCCCCCTGTGATACACATCTCTCTCCTCCTCTGTCAGATGAGGTAAAAGTGCCTCTATCATGAGAGCCTGCGTATGTGCCTTTACTATATTACTTGTGTGCTTATGAAGCAGATTTGCCTTTGTATTGCCCTTTCCCACCACAACTGAGCGGATGACAATATCAAATATGCCATCACCGATATATGCAAGTGTAAGCGGCGAGTATGTCCTTATATCAACATCCTTTATTCCAAACTGTTCCTTAATATATGAGTCTATCTTCATACTATACAAGCTCCCATTTTACTCCCTCTCTGGTATCCTTTATGGCAACCCCCTTTGCCAGAAGCTCATCTCTTATGGCATCGGCTGTCGCAAAATCCTTTGCCTTTTTAGCGGCTGCACGCTCTGCAATTTTATCATTGATAAATGCCTCAAGCTCACTGTCTACAGATGACGATGCCTCAAGTAAGGCCTTTCCTGATTCCCTAAGTCCCAGATCAAGTACCTGCTCAAAGTCATCGATAAGTGCAAGCTTTGTCCTGTCTGAGATATCAGCCTTAAGCACATCATACACTATGGTTATAGCCATTGATGTATTCAGATCATTTGAAACTGCATCAGTAAATTTCTTCTTAAAGTCAGCAAAAGCTGTCTCATCTATATCACCTTCATCCTTAAGCTCTGCCACACGCTTTGCAATCTTATTGTATGCCGCAACTGCATTGTCGAGCGCATCAAATGAAAACTCAAGAGGCTTTCTGTAGTGTGACTGTAAGCAGAAGAATCTGTAGGCAAGCGGATTGTAGCCCTTCTCCTGAAGCACCGAAACTGTGAGGATTGCACCCTTCGACTTGCTCATCTTGCCGGCTCTGTCATTTAAGTGATTGACATGGAACCAGTACTTGCACCAGTCGTGTCCCAGATAGCTCTCTGACTGTGCAATCTCATTGGTGTGATGTGGGAAAATATTGTCCACACCGCCACAGTGGATATCCACGTACTCTCCGAGATGCTTCATGCTGATACATGAGCACTCTATATGCCAGCCAGGATATCCGACGCCCCATGGGCTGTCCCATTTAAGAGCCTGGTCCTCAAACTTAGACTGTGTAAACCAGAGTACGAAATCATTTTTATTCTTCTTGTTTACATCCTCCTCGACATCATCTCGCACTCCAACCTGAAGCTGTTCCTTCTCTACTGCTGAAGAGAACACAAAATAATCATCAAGCTTTGATGTATCGAAATATACATTGCCTCCTGCAAAATAGGCATAGCCCTTCTCGATAAGCACCTCCACCATATGGATAAACTCCGGAATACAGTTGGTTGCAGGCTCTACGACATCAGGCATCCTGTTGTGTACAGCCGTGAAATCCTTGAAAAAAGCGTCCGTGTACTCCTTTGCCACCTCCATGACGCTCTTGTGTTCACGCTTTGCGCCCTTTAGCATCTTGTCCTCTCCGGTATCTCCGTCGCTTGAGAGATGTCCCACATCAGTGATATTCATGACACGCTTTACATCATAGCCCACATAGCGAAGTGCTTTCTCGAGCACATCCTCCATGATGTATGAGCGGATATTTCCGATATGTGCAAAATGGTAAACTGTAGGTCCACATGTATACATGCCGATTTTGCCGTCAACACGCGGAACAACAGTATCAATCTGTCTTGTAAGTGTATTGTAAAACTTGAAATTGTTCTCCATTATTTATATCTCCTTTTGGATGATTTATAACTATCTTTTTATTTTAGCATGTTTTCCCTATATATTCAAATCAATCAGTCTGACAGCCGCTACAGCCGCTGCATCCGCCTCCGACCTGCACGCTTGCCTCATAAAGACCTGTAAGTGAGCAGATTGCCTGTGATGCAATCCCCTCCTCGCGGCCTGTAAAACCAAGCCACTCCTCGGTCGTTGCCTTTATATTTACCTGCTCCTTTGCGATTTGCAGCGTATCAGCCACATTCTGCTCCATCTGCTCAATATACGGACGAAGCTTCGGCTTTTGTGCAATTACTGTCGCATCTATGTTTTCTATCACATAGCCTTTTTTTGCAATGAGGTCTCTCACATGCTCTAAAAGCTTAAGACTCGAAATACCCTCATATGCCGGGTCTGTATCCGGGAAATGCTTTCCGATATCTCCAAGTGCCGCTGCACCCAAGAGTGCATCCATTATTGCATGCAACAGTACATCGGCATCCGAATGACCTAAAAGCCCGAGTGTATGCGGAACCTTCACTCCTCCTAAAATCAAATCTCTGCCCTCAACAAGCTTGTGCACATCATAGCCCATCCCTACTCTCATATATCGTCTCTCTTTCTATCAGATACAATACCTCATGTTATTGCCAACTGTCATTACTCTGTATTTTAGTTTTTAACTATAGTATACCTTATTTCTCCTGTTGCGCCAAGATATTATTTTAAGCTATTTTCAAATAAAAGACCGCCCCGGACAAACCGGAGCGGTCTTTATTAAAATGGGAATAGTCCATTAAATGTCTTATGCAAGTGCTGCAGTGATGATAGCCATTGAGTAAACCTCTCCTGCATTACATCCACGAGAAAGGTCATTGATTGGAGCATTGAGTCCAAGAAGGATTGGGCCGTATGCTTCGAAATTACCAAGTCTCTGTGCAATCTTGTATCCGATATTTCCTGCGTTGATGTCAGGGAAGATAAATGTATTTGCATGACCCGCAACCTCAGACTGTGGGCACTTTGTGCGGGCTACACGTGGTGCAACTGCTGCGTCAAACTGGATTTCTCCCTCGATTGGAAGATTTGGATATTTCTCTCTTGCCTTGTGAGCTGCGTTTCTCATCTTGTCAACATCCTCGCCCTTTCCTGAGCCAAGTGTTGAGTAGCTTAAGAATGCAACCTTTGGATCGATACCGAAGATCTTAGCACACTCTGCTGATTCTCCTGCGATTTCAACAAGCTCGTCCTCTGTAGGATGGATGTTTATAGCACAGTCGCTCATTGCAAGCACCTCATTCTCACCTGTTGCAGATGGACGAACAAGGATAAAGCATGAAGATACGATTGTGTTGCCAGGCTTTGTCTTGATAAGCTGTAATGCCGGACGAACTGTATCTGCTGTTGAGTATGTAGCTCCTCCGAGAAGTGAGTCTGCGATACCCATCTTTACAAGCATTGTTCCAAAGTAGTTAGCGGATGAAAGAATTCCCTTAGCCTGCTCCGGTGTAACACCCTTGCTCTTACGAAGCTCGCAGAATAATTCAACCATCTCATCCATACGGTCAAAGTTCATAGGATCTATAATCTCTGCTCCACGGATATTGAAACCGCTCTTCTCAGCGCTTGCACTAATCTTCTCAGGATCTCCGACAAGGATAGGATGTAAGAAGTTGCTTGCAAGTAAACGCGAAGCTGCCTCAAGGATACGTGGATCCTCTCCCTCTGTGAATACGATTTTCTTTGGGTCTTTCTTTAATATTTCGATTAACTGACCAAATCCAAACATGATAATGTCTCCTTTATGTATATTATTTATTATTTAAAACTATATCTGGTTTCACACCACTGACTATAATATACTTATTTTTCTCGAATATCAATAATTGTTAAAAGGTTGTCAAGATGTTCGCGAAAAAATCCAATCCATGATATTTCATGGCACAATAAAAGGAACCGGATTAATATTTTCCGATTCCTTTTATAATGATCACTATTTATTCGTTTAAGGAGTATTTATCATACAAAACCGTTTACTCTGCAAGTGCCTTAAATGCCTCATCAAGATCCTCAATTATATCATCCACATTCTCAGTTCCGATTGAAAGACGGATTGTGTTTGGCTTGATGCCCTGATCTAAGAGCTCTGCTTCATTGCACTCTGAGTGTGTGGTAGAAGCCGGATGTATAGCAAGTGACTTAACATCAGCTACGTTTGCAAGCAGTGAGAAAAGCTCAAGGTTGTCAATAAATTTCTGCGCTTCCTTTGCTCCACCCTTAATCTCGAATGTAAATATAGAGCCGCCTCCGTTAGGGAAGTATTTCTTATAAAGTTCCTGCTGCTCTTTATCCTCTGAAATAGATGGATGATTAACCTTCTCTACAAGTGGCTGATCCTTTAAGTACTGAACTACCTTGAGTGCATTCTCAACATGACGCTCCACACGAAGCGAAAGTGTCTCAAGTCCCTGAAGGAAGATAAATGAATGAACAGGCGAAATTGTTGCTCCAGTATCACGAAGTAAAATTGCCCTGATATATGTCGCAAATGCTGCCGGTGCGCAATCCTTTGCAAAGCTTACTCCGTGGTATGATACATTTGGCTCTACAAGCCATGGCCATTTATCATTCTGTGTCCAGTCGAATTTACCGCTGTCAATTATAACTCCACCAATTGTTGTTCCGTGTCCACCGATGAACTTTGTTGCTGAGTGAACCACGATATCAGCACCGTACTCAATCGGACGGACAAGATATGGTGTAGCAAAGGTATTATCTACGATAAGTGGGATTCCTGCCTCATGAGCGATATTTGCAATTTTTTCAATATCTACTACCTCTGAGTTTGGATTTCCGAGTGTCTCGATTTCAATAGCTTTTGTATTCTCTTTGATGGCAGCCTTGATTCCATCATAATCGAATGGATCTACGAATGTAGCCTCAATTCCGTAATCAGGAAGTGTGTGTGCCAGGAGATTGTATGTACCGCCGTAGATATTCTTTGCTGCAACGATATGGTCACCTGCGTGTGCTACTGCCTGGAAAGCATATGTGAGTGCCGCTGCTCCGGAACCAACAGCAAGTGCTGCCACACCACCCTCGAGTGCTGCAATTCTTCTCTCAAATACATCCTCTGTAGGGTTTGTCAGTCTGCCGTAGATATTTCCTGCATCTCTGAGTCCGAATCTGTCTGCCGCATGCTCACTGTTATGGAACACATATGATGAAGTAAGGTAGATTGGAACTGCTCTCGCATCTGTAACCGGATCAGGTGTTTCCTGTCCTACATGTAACTGTAATGTCTCAAATTTTAAATTTCTGTCTGCATAATGTTTCTTGCTCATATTAATATCCTCCTATTAATGATATGTTAATGTTATTTGTTTTTAATTTTAATTCCGGGATGCTGTTCCCTTGAACTAAATATATCATACCATCTTTCTAGGAAAAGTGTTAATACTTATAACTGAGAGCTTGCTATAAATATATTTTATAAGCAATTGTTTTCCAAAACATCAGAAAGCTCTCTCGTAGCTGCACCAACATCCATGTTATTTACAGCATAGTCACATATCTGGCGATTGCGTTTCTCTGCATCTATGGACAGAATACGCAGTGTCTTTTCTTCTATTGAGTAATCCTGCTCTATGATATCCCGGATTAAAAGCTCCTTGTCACGTGCCACATACACTATTACAGTAGGAAAATGACGCTTCATGGCAATGGCGCCGCACATGTCAAGCGGCATCACGACAAAGTGTCCCTTTTCAAGCACTGCCTCTATATCCTCCATTTTGGTGCCATATTGTATTCCGGCGTACCTTGTCTTTTCAAAAAAATCCTGCGCATTAAACTCATCCTCCGTCAGGTACCTGTGCTTATCTCCGGGTTTGGTGCAGTAGGTTTTCGGATTTTCAAAATGCTCCATGGCGCACAGACTGTCTGAGAGTGCTGTCTTTCCCGAGCCTGATGGTCCGACAAGTGCCACAACTGACGGATTCTTTATATTTTTATTTCTATATAGTGACGCATTTATTATCTGCTCCACGAGATATACAAACTCTGTGATATTATTGACCGATAACAGTCCTGTCATTTTTGAATTCCACGGCTTTCGCATGAGCACGGGATACGTGGCCGGTGTCTCAAGCACATTGTGTATGGCGTCATCTAAAATAATATCAAACTGCACAAGATTTTTTGCATTGCCAAGTATGATATTTTCTGTCGGGAAATCAGGAAATGCCTCCATTATCTGGCTCGCCCTCACTCCCATGAAGCCCGGTGCCACCGCAGTGATAAAATAGACCTCTCCGATATCCATGAGCTTTCTTATCATCCGCTTTGTCTCTTCCGTAGGCTTCTGCCTCTCGTAAAGTGTATTATCCCGGTAAAATTCCTTTATGACAGAGGCTCTGCCGGTATTCTCCCAGGAATCTATATCCTCCAGTTCAAGCGGTGGGGTGATATTATATTTTTTGTTTGCCATATCTATGGCTATACTGTTGAATGGGGCTGTCACATCATCCCAGTCAAGTCCTATTTTAGGTCTTATCATGCTTATCCCTTTCTGTTTCGTAACTATTTATAACAAAAAGACCTGCAACAACTGCAAGTCTTAACAAGTAGCGAGGGAGAGACTCGAACTCTCAACCTCCCGGGTATGAACCGGACGCTCTAGCCAGTTGAGCCACCTCGCCATATTGATTGATATCCTTTAAAAGGATGGGACCTACAGGGCTCGAACCTGTGACCCTCTGCTTGTAAGGCAGATGCTCTCCCAGCTGAGCTAAGATCCCATGTCGTCAACCGACTTGATTATTATATACAGTCGGCACCTTATTGTCAACAACTTTTTTCATTTTATTTAAAAAAATTTTAACTATTCAGAAGTCTCTCCACAAGCTTCACGCACTCTGCCGCATCCTTTGAATATCCGTCGGCTCCTATCTCGTCTGCAAAGCTCTGTGTAATGCAGGCTCCACCGATTACAACCTTGCTCTTACAGCCCTTTTCCTTACATATTTCCACTACATCCTTCATGCGCATCATGGTGGTGGTCATAAGAGCTGACAGTCCGATAACTGCCGCATTCGTCTCAATCGCCTTGTTGACAATATCCTCACAAGGCACATCCTTTCCCATATCAATCACGTTGTAGCCATAGTTTTTAAGCATAAGCACGACAAGATTCTTTCCTATATCATGGATATCGCCCTCCACCGTTGCAATGACAAGAGTCGGCATATCCTCCCCTGAATCTTTCTTCTCAAGCAGTGGTTCGAGATGTTCTATAGCAAGCTTCATGGTATTTGCGCTGCCGATAAGCTGTGGCAGGAAATATTTCTTCTGGTTGAAAAGCTCTCCCACCTCATTAATAGCCGGAATCAGGCTGTTATTAATAATCTCGTCAGGCTTTGCACCATCAGAAAGCATTTTCTTTACTTCATCAATTATACTGCCCTTGTTTCCCTTTAAGACAGCCTGAAATACCGCATCCTTACTGCCTGCTGCGCATGTGCCGTTTGAAGCAGACGCATCATTGTCCGACTTTTTCACAACAACAGTCTCATATTGGGCCTTTTCCTCCGCAAGCCTGCTCATGCGCTCAATGTAAGCAATATCGCTGTCAGGTCTGTCGAGCAGCATATCAGATGCAAATGCCGCATTCATCAAAAGCTCCTGTGATGGATTGGCAATAGCCATGGTGAGTCCCTTGCATATGGCCATTGTAAGAAACGCTGTGTTCACGTACATACGCTCAGGCAGTCCGAAGGATATATTTGAAAGTCCGCATATTGTAGGAAGCTTTTTCTCATCCTTGCAGTACGCAATGGTCTCATAGCACTCGATTGCGGCCTTTGGATTTGCACCTATTGTCGCAACAAGTCCATCCACCACGATATCCTCATGTGCCATTCCAAGCGAAAGTGCCTTGTCATAAATAGTATTTATAATCTGCTTTTTTTCCTCAACATCCTTCGGCAAACCTGCATCCGAAAGCGGTAAAAGTATGAACATCGCTCCGTATTTTGCTGCAAGAGGCAATAGTTTTTCCATCTTCTCAGTCTCAAGAGAAATGGAATTGATTAGAGCTCTTCCCGGATAAATCTTAAGAGCCTCCTCTATTACCTCCACATAGCTTGAATCAATACAAAGTGGACAGTCCACGGTAGATGAAACCTCATATATAACCGATTTCATCATCTCCTTCTCATCGATACCATTCATGCCCATATTGATATCAAGTATTCCCGCACCATTTGTCTCCTGCTCCATAGCCATCTGGCGCACCAGGTCAAGCTTTCCCTCACGAAGCTGTGCCTGCAGCTTTTTCTTACCTGTAGGATTGATTCTCTCTCCGACGACAGTAAAGTTGCCATCTAAGTCTATCTCTACATTCTTTCGTTCAGACGCAAGCACTCTTCTATGATGCTCAAGCGGCTTATGAACAGGCATTGACTTTACGGCCTCTGTGAGAGCACGTATATGCTCCGGTGTGGTGCCACAGCAGCCTCCGACAATGGATGCCCCCGCCTCCACAAGCCCTCTCATCGCATCGGCAAACATATCCGGAGTCATCTTGTATACAGTTTTACCATCCTCAAGCTCCGGAAGCCCTGCATTTGGCTTTGCAATAAGAGGCACTGTAGAGTACTCTGCCATTTTTTCAACCAGTGCTATCATCTCAGCAGGTCCCGTCGAACAGTTCACACCGATAGCATCCACTCCAAGTGACTGCAGCACAACAACTGCTGTCTCAGGCGGTGTACCAAAAAGAGTCCTGCCATCCTCGTTGTAGGTGAGTGTCACCATAATAGGCAGGTCGCTTACCTCTTTTATCGCAAGCACTGCCGCTCTGCACTCCTGAAGACTCATCATTGTCTCAACCACAAAAACATCTGCGCCCGCCGCATCAAGGATCCTCGCCTGCTCCTTGTACACCTCCAAAAGCTCCTCAAACATCAGATCCCCGAGTGGAAAAAGCTGTCTGCCGGTCATCGTCATATCTGCTGCTACAAGTGCCCTATCCCCTACAGCCTGCTTTGACAGGCCAACCAGTGTGGTATTTATCTCGTTAATTTTCTCCTGTAAACCATATTCTAAAAGCTTAATCCTGTTTCCTGTAAATGTAGGTGCATAAACAATATTCGTGCCGTTATCGACATAAGCCTTCTGCAAATCAAGAATCACCTGCGGATGCTCCATCACCCATTCCTCCGGACACACTCCTACCGGCATGCCCGCTGCCATCAGGTTTGTACCGGTCGCTCCATCCAGGATAACTATGTTTTCTCTGATATATTTTCTAAATTCTTCTCTTGTCATTTCGTTTCCTTTTCTGTTTCAGTTGTTATTCACTCCACAGTGTAAAGTATTTCAAAGCAAAAGCTATGTGCTCTTCATCCTTGAAATTTGTGAAAAATTATATTATCATTGTAACCGATTTTAAAACACAAAAATCAATAGTCTATTCACCATAATATACTAAAACACTATATTTTTCAAACAAAAGAAAGGATTTCTTATGAAACTTATTGCTTTAGATCTTGACGGAACACTTTTCAACAACAAAAGTCAGATTTCCCAGGAAAATATAAAAGCTATAAAAGAGGCAACTGCTGCCGGGATAAATGTGGTCATCTCCACCGGCCGTCCATTCGGAGGGCTGCCGTTTGAGGCAATTAAGGACACCGGCATCCGCTACGCTATCACTGCAAACGGAAGTGCAATCTACGAGATTGACACCAAAAAATGTCTTTACGAAAACTGCCTTTCTGATGAGACAGCGTTTTCAATAATTGATTACCTGATGACAAAGCGCGTTCATATGGATGCCTTCATAAACGGCTGTGGCTATTCTCCGTACAAGTGTCTCGAGGATGCAAAGGATCTCAAAATGCCTTCTTCTATAAAGGAATACATCATGACAACCAGAAAACGTGTGAACGATATCACTGAAATGATGCGCGAAAACAATTACCATATGCAGAAAATGACCATCAATTTCCCAAAGGATGTAAATGATAACTACTACTGCCGCGACGAAGTATTTGAGCATCTGAAAAAAATCCCTGAAATCACGCTCGTAAGCGGTGGCTACGGTAATCTGGAATTCACAAAAGCAGGCGTTGACAAAGGTGTGGCACTTCACAAGCTGGCTCAAATCCTGAATATAGCAGCTGATGAGACAATGGCTGTCGGTGACACCGAAAACGACATGGCTATCGTAAAAGCCGCACACATCGGCGTGGCCATGGGAAATGCAACCGATGAGCTTAAGGCACAGGCTGATTACGTCACCGACACAAACGAAAATGACGGCGTAGCCAAGGCTATCCGCCACTTTATGGGTTAATCTCACAAATTTAATATAACGATACCGGTCATATAAGAGTATAATAGTTGTTTAGCGCAAAATAGCTGTTTAACACACAATAAATAATCACCTGTCATATATATCCAAAGAAGCACATATACTTCTAAGACAACATATGACAGGTGATTTTTTGATTGTAAAAAAATATTTATCCAATCCACTTGTGACCGGAACTATTTTTCTGACACTTGCCGGTACAACCAGTCGGTTTATGGGATTTTTCTTTCGCATATTTCTTAATAACGTCATGGGCTCAACAGGTCTGGGACTCTATCAGCTTGTGATTCCACTCATGTCCGTATGCATGTCACTCTGCTGCAACGGCTTTCAGACCGCTACATCAAAGCTTGTTGCCGAAAAGCCTCAAAACAGGCATATTATACTCATTTGCGCAATAATTATGTCAGCCACCATTGCTCTTTTACTCACAATTATTATGTATTCCAATGCCAACTACATAAGCATTTGTATTTTAAGTGAGTATCGCTGCACAGAGCTTGTCAAGGCGCTGTCCTTTTCCATTCTGCCCGCTGCTATCCATTCCTGCATAAACGGATACTATTATGGATTGAAAAAAGCAGCCGTTCCAGCTGCCACTCAATTAATTGAGCAGACCGCACGCATTGGCACCTGCTATCTGATATACTCAATACTATCTGACGATGGCAGCTGCTTTAAGCCTGTATACTCTATATACGGCATCGTGGCAGGCGAAGCGAGCGCAACCGTCTTTTCCGTTATCACAATAAAAAAAGATTTCTCATACTTTAAAATATCCGTCAAAAGCCTGAAAACAACAGCCTATGGCATGGCTGCGCTTTTCATCCCTTTATCACTAAACTACATATTGGCAAGCTTTTCATCCTCCGTCGAAAATGTGCTTATCCCGAGAACTCTTAAGCTTTACGGACTATCCCCGGCATTGGCCCTTGACATATTCGGAACCATTTCCGGTCTCACCCTTCCCGTGCTTTTATTTCCCGGTGTACTTTGCAGCTGTGCCTGCGTGATGCTTTTGCCATCTGTTTCTGAAGCGAATGCCGCCGGAAAGGATACAAAAATCACTAAAACCATAAACTCCTGTGCCTTATTCGGACTATGCTTTGGTCTTATCTTTACATGCATATTCTATCTGCTGTCGGATTTTATAGGGGATTTTCTTTTTTCATCGAAGCTTTGTGGATATTTTCTTAGAAGACTGTGTTTTCTGTGCCCACTGATGCACATAAGTGGAATGCTCTGCAGCATACTGCATGGTCTGGGCAAAGCAAAGCAGGTGCTCTTCGTCAATCTGCTCACCTGTGCGATAAGAATTCTGATGATTATGCTTCTCGTACCCCACTATGGGATAGATGCATATCTGTGGGCTATGCTTGTGTCGCATGTGTTTATGACACTTGCTGTCGGGATTCTCACCTGCCACACAGCACACAAATAAAAAAAGCCTGCACATACTCCAGGCATACCGGAATATGTGCAGACTCATAAAACTACAGATTATACACGTGAAAGGTACTCACCTGTTCTTGTATCAATCTTGATAACATCATCTGTCTCAACAAAAAGTGGTACATAAACTGTAGCACCTGTCTCAACTGTAGCAGGCTTTGTAGCACCTGTTGCTGTATCACCCTTGAAGCCAGGCTCTGTCTCTGTAACAGTAAGCTCAACGAAAAGTGGTGGCTCAACTGCAAATACATTGCCCTTGTGTGAGCAAACCTTACACATCTCGTTCTCTTTTACAAACTTGAGAGCATCGCCAACCTCATCCTTTGGTAAGTCAATCTGGTCATATGTCTCAACATCCATGAAATGATAGAAATCATCATCTGCATAAAGATACTGCATATCCTTACGATCAATGTGTGCTGTAGGGCATTTCTCTGTTGGACGGAATGTCTTCTCAACAACACCACCACTGATGATATTCTTTAACTTTGTACGTACAAATGCTGCACCTTTTCCTGGTTTAACATGCTGAAATTCGATAATCTGATAGATGTTTCCCTCGAACTCGATAGTAACACCGTTTCTGAAATCTCCTGCTGAAATCATTAGTTACTTCCTCCTTAAATCGTGCGAGCCTAAGCTCTCTCATTCGTCCATTTTACAATAAAAAGCAATACATTTCAAGTATTTATTTTCTATTGTATGAATTTGTATTGGTTTTATATTAGTTTCTAGCCTCGATATCCGATATCATAGCTATTCTCTTTGCGTGTCTGCCGCCCTCAAACTCGGCTGTCAGATAAGCCTTTACGATATCCTTTGCAAGCTCAACACCTACAATCCTCTCACCAAAGGCTATGATATTGGCATTGTTGTGCTGTTTTACAAGGCGTGCTGTGGCTGTGTCTGAGCAAACTGCCGCACGGATTCCGTTGACCTTATTGGCTGCTATTGAGATACCCACACCAGTACCGCATATCAGTATTCCGCAGTCAAACTCGCCTGATGCCACTGCATTAGCCACCTTCTCACCATACTCCGGGTAATTGCAGCTCTCACTTGAATCTGTGCCGAAGTTGGTCACCTCGTGCCCCATGCTCTCAACGTACTCCATTATTGTCTTTTTAAGCTCAACTGCTGCGTGATCGTTTCCGATTGCAATCTTCATAATATATATGCCTCCAAATTTTAAATTATTAGTTAAAAATTATTTATTTATTTTCTTTAAATGCCTCTTGTAGCATGCAATTACAGGCTTTTCAATAAAGCGCTTCAATACAATCTGTATCTCCTCATGTGGGTCAATAGGTGCTACAAGTATTGATCTGATGCCCGTAAGATTAGCTCCGATGATATCTGTAAATATCTGATCTCCCACAAAAAGAGTGTTTTTCGTATCTGTGCCAAGCCTCTCCATTGCTGTACGATAGCCTGATGGCTTGGGCTTTCCTGCCTTGTAGATATACTTTATCCCAACTTGCTTAGCAAAGCTCTTCACACGCGGCTCTTTGTTGTTTGAGAGCACAAGGCACGAAAAACCAAGCTCCTTAAGGTGCTTAAACAAAGCAATCGCCCGCTCATCAGCAGGCGAACCATGAGTCACAAGGGTGTTGTCGATATCAAAAATAATGCCCCTGTAGCCCTCCTTATATAATTTATCAAAATCTATGCTGTATGTCGAGTCAATGTACTCTCCCGGGTATAAAAAACTCATAATATAAAATTCTCTGTCTCCCTGTTAATCTGTTCATTCAAGGCTGCCTGCTGCATAACGGTGACATCCGCACTGCCAACAAAACGCTGATACTGCTGCAATACCTTATCCTTGTCTAAATCGGATACAGCCTTTGTGACATCAAGTGTGCTGATATCACTGTCAGCACCCTTAAGCTCATAGCTCGCATTGGAATCATATGTATTTGCATAATCAAGTGAGGTAAAGCTCTGCCTTGCCCTTGCAGCCTCGTAATCAGCCGTATCACCAGCAATGGATTGCTGTGAAGCTGTGTCATCCACTGCCTGCTTCGAACTCATAATCTGGCTGTTTCTAAGCTCGTTTACCCTTATGGAATTGTATGAATAAAAGCCTTCGCTCGGGCGAATACCGGAAATGTTCATACGCACCTTCCCATCCTGTTTTAAATAAATCCTGCTGCCTAAACACTATTTGGTGTCAAGCATCTTTTTAAGCTCTGTCATAAATGTATTGACATCCTTAAACTCTCTGTAAACCGACGCAAACCTCACATATGCTACCGCATCAAGGTCCTTTAATCTGTCCATAATCAGCTCTCCGATGAGTGATGTAGAGATTTCCTTTTCCTCTCTGGCAAAGATTTCTATCTCGACCTCATCTACAAGCTTTGAGATTGTATCTGCTGAAATCGGTCTCTTGTGACATGCAAGAAGCACGCCCTTTTCAATCTTGGAACGGTCATACTGCTCTCTGTTGTTATCCTTTTTTATAACGATGAGCGGGATTGTCTCCACCTTCTCATATGTAGTGAAACGCTTACCGCAATCATCGCACAGCCTTCTGCGCCTGATAGAGCTGTTGTCATCAGCCGGTCTTGAGTCTATTACCCTTGTGTTGTCACTACTGCAAAATGGACACTTCATGCTGTACCCTCCGTAGGTATCATATAGTATGAAGAAGCAAAATATCTTTGTTTCTCATTATAATACTTCAAATCATCATCTGTATTTAAAAAGACCTATACATATTTTAGTATATATATACTAATTTTCGTTGTCAATATGTTTTGTACTGATTTTGACTTTTTTATAATTTTTTTGTATTTATAAAATCATAACAGCTTGCGCCGCATATCAGACTCACATATATTTACCAATATTATATCGGGTCCAATCTTCACAATCTTAACCCATGGAATACAATATTCATAATCCCTGCAAAATATTCCCATATATTTTCCCGGTCCCGGCACGATAATCGCACAGATTTTGCCACAGACCGGATCAAACTCCAAATCCCGTACGTGTCCGATGAACCTGCCCTCCTCCACGCTCACAACCTCTTTTTCGCATAAATCCAGAAAACGCATAAAACAGACCTCCCTTGGTCTATCTTATGCGTTTCTTTTTGATTTCGTGCTTATAAAAGCGTTTTATTCATAAAATTATACATTAAATCTGAAAAGAATTACATCTCCGTCCTTAACAACGTACTCTTTTCCTTCCATGCCTACAATTCCCTTTTCTCTTGCGGCTGCAAGGCTTCCGTTGTCGAGAAGATCCTGATAGTTGACTACCTCCGCCTTGATGAAGCCACGCTCGAAATCAGTATGTATCTTGCCGGCTGCCTGTGGTGCTTTTGTACCTTTCTTTATAGTCCATGCACGGCACTCATCCTCTCCTGCTGTGAGGAAGGAAATAAGTCCTAGAAGTGAATAGCTGGCTGCTACAAGCTTATCGAGACCGCTTGACTCAACACCTAAATCCTCAAGGTACTCCTTCTTTTCGTCCTCATCGAGATCTGCAAGCTCCTGCTCAATCTGTGCACAGATAACAAATACCTCTGCGCCCTCTTCCTTTGCCATTTCTCTTACCTTTGCAACATGCGGATTGCTTGCGCCGTCATCTGCGAGGTCATCCTCTGATACGTTTGCTGCGTAGATGGTAGGCTTTGCTGTAAGGAGATTATATCCCTTGAACCAAAGCTGTGCATCCTCATCATCAGGCACTTCAAAGGTTCTGGCCATCTTTCCGTCCTCAAGATGAGCCTTTACTGCCTCAACAAGCTCAAGCTCCTTTGCAAGTGTCTTGTCCATTCTTGCCTGCTTTGCAATTTTTGCAATTCGCCTGTCGAGAATCTCAACATCCGAGAAAATAAGCTCAAGATTGATTGTCTCGATATCTCTTGCAGGATCTACAGAGCCATCTACATGGATAATGTTTGTATCCTCAAAGCAGCGCACTACGTGTACGATTGCATCTACCTCACGGATATTTGCAAGGAACTGGTTTCCAAGTCCCTCACCCTTACTGGCTCCCTTCACAAGACCTGCGATATCAACAAATTCGATTGTTGCAGGTGTAACCTTCTTTGTGTGATAGAGCTCTCCGAGCTTTACGATTCTCTCGTCAGGCACTGAAACAACACCTACGTTTGGGTCGATTGTAGCAAAAGGATAGTTTGCTGAAAGCGCTCCAGCCTTTGTGAGTGAGTTGAATAATGTAGACTTTCCGACGTTTGGAAGTCCGACGATGCCGAGTTTCATGGTATATATATCTCCTTTAAATTGATTTCATATGTATTTTGTGTATCGGATGTTTGTCGATACAACTATGTAGTGTACCACATTAACGGAGATTTGTACATAACCTAATGTGCAGGAAGGTTTTCACATTTTATTATTCACTTACCATCTCATCACACTTAATCTGCTCGATATGTATGGCAAGGTAGCCTGTCTCATTGTCCAAAAACTCATGATTTAGGTCCTTTCCTAGCTCCTTACATATCTCACCTGCCAGTGCGAATGACTCCGGGTAATTTTTCTCGATAAACTGATTGAGATCAACCTTTAATTTTTCTCCGGTCGCGGCTCTTGATACCATGTGGCGGATATGGTTCATGAGGCGGTTGTAGGCCATAGTAGTGACATCTATGTGCTTTCCAATCTTTTTCTCTATAAATGTGGCGCATTTTCGAACTGCTGCCGCCATCTCCATGGCATCCGATACCTTTGAATTGTTTAAGGATGTATGAATATGAAGAGTAATGTAGCCAATCTCATCATCAATTATATCAATTTGTTTTTTATCCTTTAGTATATGGCGTATATTCTCAGCTATCTTGTACTCCTTATAAAACATCACACGGATGTCATCGTTTAAAGGATTGCTGATCTGTTCTTTGTTTTCCATACGCTTTACAGCAAATGCTATATGATCTGCCATAGGGAACAATATGCTTCTGTCTATATGTCCAAACTCATGCTCTGCATCATCTAGCAGTGTGTTTGCAATCTCAAGATACTCCGGCTCGATGGATTTTACTATGTCCTTTGCCGGACCTCTGTCCCTTGTCTGGGTCAGCTCATACAGTGAATCCTCATTCGTTGGCTCGACAGACTGTGTGATTTTCTTTCCAAAGCCCACACCCTTTCCGACTATAAGATATTCCCTTGCGCTCTTGTCCTTTACCGCAAGCACAGTATTGTGATTTAAGACCTTTGTGATTCTGTACATATCATTCCCCTGACATTTATTAATGTACTCCTGATAATTTATACGAACTATTTATTATTAACATAACCGGACAATTCAATTATCATGAAGCATGAATTACTTCTCGTAGGTGTCAACTGCGTAGAGAGGCTCTCCCGCCTTAATCGCTCCGTCTGTTATGAGACGGATTTTCTGATTATCCTTTAGCTCCGTGCAGATGACAGGAGTGGTAACTGATGGGGCGTTTGCCTTTAAGTAGTCAAGGTCAAGCTTCATGAGCACATCGCCCTTATTAACATGGCATCCTGCCTCAACCTGTACATCAAAGCCTTTACCCTCGAGCTTTACTGTATCAATTCCTACATGGATTATCATACCAATTCCTGAGTCGGTTGTAAATCCCAAAGCATGCTTTGTATCAAAAACGAATAAAACAGTTCCATCCTCAGGTGCTACAACCACGCCCTCCTCAGGTGTAACTACTGCTCCGTCACCCATCATTTTGCTGGCAAATGCCTCATCCGGCGCTGTTGAGAGGTCTGCTGCAATTCCTGTCATAGGGCTTGAGATGATAACTGTGCTTGTCGGCTCTTTGGTGTCAGCAGCTTCCTGTGCTTTATCTGAAGCGCTGCTTGAATCTTCTGTTTTTGAATCAGTGGCCGAAGCTGCATTTTCATTCTTTGCTTCATCTGCGTCTGCTGTATTATTTTCTACTGCATCATCCTCGAAATGCTCCTCTGTCACACTCGCAAGATAATCCTCCAGATCTGATTTTATCACTGTTACTCTTGGTCCATAGATAATCTGTACGCCCTGTCCCTTGTGCACGACTCCTGATGCTCCTGTTGATTTAAGAAGCGCATCGTTTACCTTTTCTGGGTCAATTACTGTGATACGAAGCCTTGTCGCACAGCAGTCAACATCTGAGATATTGGCTTTGCCACCGAGACCTCGTGATATGGTCTGTGAGAGTTCGTCTGCTGCAGCTACTTCTTTTCCGTCAGAAGACTTTACGTCCTTAGCAGCCTTTCTTGCGTTTACATCTGCCTTGGTGTAGAGCTTTGTCTCTGTATTGTCATCCTCACGGCCCGGAGTCTTGAAGTTAAACTTCTTTATTAAGAAGCTGAAAATAAAGTAATACAGCAGGAAATATACTATTCCAACCGGAATCACGAGCATCCAGCTTGTCTTTTCATTGCCCTGTAATATACCAAACAGGAAGAAATCAAGTAATCCGCCCGAGAAAGTAAGTCCTACAGCAATGTTTAAAATATGCGCTATCATGTATGCGCTTCCTGCGAGCACTACCTGTACTGCAAAGAGAGCCGGTGCTACGAAAAGGAATGAGAACTCAAGAGGCTCTGTGATTCCTGTAAACATACATGCAAGTGTTGCTGAAAGTAAAAGGCTTCCTGCCTGTTTTTTCTTTTCCGGCTTTGCACATTTATACATTGCAAGCGCTGCTCCCGGAAGTCCGAAAATCATAAAAATGAATTCTCCCGAGAAATATCTTGTGGCATCGGCACTGAAATGTGCAATGTTTGCAGAGTCTGCAAGCTGTGCGAAGAAGATATTCTGTCCACCCTCGACCATATGTCCTGCAACCTCCATCGTTCCACCGACTGCTGTCTGCCAGAACGGCATGTAAAATACATGATGCAGTCCGAATGGAATAAGTGCTCTCTTTATGATACCAAAGAGAAGTGTTCCGAAATATCCTGTTCCTGTCACCACTCCTCCGAGTGCATAGATTCCGTTCTGCACTGTCGGCCAGATAAAGTACATTAAGATTCCTACAAACAGATATACCACTGTTGAGATGATAGGCACAAATCTTGTTCCACCGAAAAATGACAATGCATTCGGCAGCTCAATCTTGTAGAAACGGTTGTGCAATGCTGCCACTCCAAGTCCTACGATAATTCCGCCAAACACGCCCATCTGCAGCGACTGAATACCGCATACTGATGTGATGGTTCCATCAAGCACATCCTTTGCAATGCTTCCGTCTGCAAGGATTTTTCCGGAAATCTTGAGCATCGCATTGATTGATACATTCATAACAAAGTATGCTATGACTGCTGAAAGTGCTGATACCTCTTTTTCCTTCTTTGCCATTCCGATTGCTACTCCGACCGCAAAAATGAGCGGAAGATTATCGAATATGGCACTTCCGACCGCATTCATGATTACAAGAAGTGCATGGAGTATAGTCTTATCTCCGAGCAGCCACTGTAAACCATAGGTCTCAATTGTTGTGGTGTTGGTGAATGAGCTTCCGAGTCCTAAAAGCAAGCCTGCTACCGGAAGGATTGCGATTGGAAGCATGAAGCTTCGTCCTACTCTCTGCAGGACACCAAAAATTTTGTCTTTCATGAGCTTTTCCTCCTATAAATGCGGGTATGTATTGATTTGCACCTATCATTCTTTTTGCTCCAGTGGCAAAAAAAGAGGCACTTATCATACACTAACCCTGTTAAAAGTTATGTACGACAAATGCCTCCCTAAAAGTAACACGTCTGTTTAAGTTTATATCACAGAACATTTATCATTTCAACACAATTTCGCCTCGAATTTATTTTTTGTTAATCATGCTGTTTTTATACATGTTTTTTTGTGAATTATGTCTAATATCTTTTTTCTCCAGACGCCTCCATGTCTCCATCACCATAAAACATTCTTCCCCAGTGATGCCCTCTGATGAATACACAGCCTTTTGTATGATGCGCATGTACTCGTCCCAGTGGATTCCGCAATAATCCGGTCCGCAGTATTTTTCCTTAAGATTAGCCAGATAAAGCTCATCTGTCCTGTTTTTTGAAGGATGTCCCAGTCCTTTGTAGATGCGGTTGTTTATCATTATTGCTGCCCTGCTGTAACGGCCTTTTTTCACCCTTTTTGCAAGTCTCGCTTCCCACAAAATATTTCTTCGCCTTTTGATATAAACTATGACGGCTGTAAGTGCAGTCAGAAAAATCACACCGAGTGCAGTTTTTAAAATCACCGGAGGTATATGAAGTCTCGTTTTTGAGTTCTGAGCATCTGTACGTTTATCCGCACCTGACTGTGAACCATAAGTCTTCTCACTTCCATCATTTTTTACATCTGTATTTTCTGTATCTTCATTTTCTGCATCTTGATCTGCTGCATCTTCATATGCATTATCTTCATTTACCGCAGCATCATTCATATTCTCAGTATCATCCAAAGCATCACCGGCATTCGTTTTCTCTCCTTTGACCCCAATATAGTCAAACGGATTCTCACCTGTCACATACTCAAAATATCCCGGTGTCATCTCCACCGGAATCCATCCGAAATCATCCAGATATATTTCAACCCAGGCATGCGACTGCGAATCCTTCACCTCACATATATCCTCATCATTTTCACCGGATTTGAAGCTGTCCTCCTTTGCACAGTATCCGCTTACATAGCGGCATGGAACGCCCATCTGTCTGAGTATCATGGTACCCGCCGATGCAAAATGCACACAAAAGCCCTGCCTGCTATTTGAGAGGAAATTTTCAACCACATCCTTGCCGCCTGCGGAAGGAGGATTTTTGCTGTACTTAAAAGCCTTCGATGTCAGAAACTGCTGCACCAGTTGTGCTGCCGCAATCCTGTTGGCATCATTTTCTCTTATATAGCCTGTGTACATCATATTACTTGTGAGCTGTCCTGTCCTAAGAATCAGCTTCGCATCCTCCGCAACAATCCCGTCACCGCCCTGCTTTGCAGTATAGTTTTCCATTACATAATCATTGTATGCCGCATAGAAATCATTGTTGACCTCAAGAGGCTGCTCCGGCTCAAGGATAGACATTTCCAGACTACCATCGAAAAAACCGGGACACGCCGACACCTCGATAGTCTTTGTTCCTTTATCCTTTGTGATAAAAAAGTCTTCGTCAAAATCTATATCACCCTTGGCATCTATACTGTACGGGTCGATACAGTACGGCAAATAGGTGTATTTGGTGGAAAGCTTCTCCATCGTGATTGTATACTTTTCGGTGGCAGGATTGGTCTCATCATCATAATAACCATCAAGCAGCGTGGCTAATCCGATTGTAGTCTGCCAGGCTGTCATCCTTGAAGCATCATGATACTCTTTTTCCATCCCGGAAAAATCAGACTTTTTAATCCATCTGCCATTCTCATAGGTATCACCGTAGAAGCTTCTCAGATAAATATTAGAAGGTACTCTCGCCTTTGCTTCTACCGTCATCACTGTTTTTTCACTGTAGCTTGGATAGTGATTACTAACCGTGCCATCCTGTAAATCAATTCCCAAGCTGAAGAATGATTTTACGCTACCCTCCAAATCCTTTTGAAAGGCAAGCATCTGTGGCTTTTTATCAGCAAGTGTATCAGCAAGAGGTTTGAATGAAAATACACATATGAAAAGTACTGCAGACACTGCCGCCATGTATAAAAATGCCGCCGCTATCCTTAAAGCCTCATTGCCCTGTGCACTGCCATTTGCATCATATCCTGCCACTGTGCGTGCGTTGCCATCTGCGATAAGACACCAGAGTGTACACAGCGTGAGCATAACAACCTCGCTGACACTTGGGCTTTTGCCTATGCACAGCTGTACCGCAAGCATAAGCGTTGGAAATAATGTGAGCATGCGTCTTCTTTTAATTTGAACCGCCAGTGTCACCAGCAAAAGCATAACTATAAACGATACAAAGCCCACAAATGCCCCCGCAAAGGCTTTATCGCCCTTTGGACAGACAAATGAAGTGCCATAGTACACATTTATTATCTCAAGATACCTGCCCTTTACATACAAAAGGCCGTCTTTTATATGCTCTGCAGCCTGCCAGTTTGCAATAAACACTCCAAGCAGAAATACAAGCAGCAGCCCCGTATTTATCGCATGGCGCACCCATTTTCTTGTGTCAAGCGATGTAAGCCTGTTTATAAAGCCGCTTATAACCGAAAAAATAAACAGCCACACATACACATAATATGGGCATCTCACATGTGAAACGGTCGTATTCACAACAGACACTGCACACACCGTAAGAAGTACTGCTGCAGCTGCATTGGCAAGTTCAGTAAGCAGGACTCCAAGCACTGTAAATGCATTATTATAATCAGGCTTTATCTCATTTGTATCAGATCTCTGCCATCTGCTTTTCCTAAATGACAATCTCGTTTTTTTCATCCGCTCTGCCAACTATCTCCTCTCCCCTTTTTATCTGAAGTCTTCCGTCCACGCTAAGCAGACACACAAGCTTTTCTGCCCGGTACTTTTCCTCATACAAAAAAAGCGCATCATTCTTTGTATCCGGCTTTATTTTAAGAAAACTGTTCAAAAATATGTAAAAGCCCTCCTCGTCATCCACTCTGGCTCTCACAATATCGTTTATTGAGGTATCATACCACGCCACATAATGAGAGCATTTTTGATCCATAAGCGAAAAGGAAAGTGAGACAAGAAGCTTCATAAAAGTATCCGCCTGTCTGCCCTTCTTTATTCCCCTTAAATCTGCTACTATGGCCACCGCACATGCCTTTGGCAGGCTGTTCTCCTTTACCATCAGCTCATCAGTCCTTGCAGAAAGCTTCCAGTGCACACTCTGCAGCCTGTCACCGTTTTGAAACTCCCTGACATCAAACAGCTCCGACGGATCATATCCGGGTCTTATATCATCATAGATATCAGAATCCCCAAAGAAATTTCTTACTCTGTCCGTTATCCTCACAGGAATCTCATCAATCTGCGGCATCACCTCAACATTTGCATATTTTTTAACTCTTTTCGTGACATAAAAAAGCCTCGAAAAATCATATAGCTTTATCCTTACAAGCTCAAATTCATAATTGCCGCATAGGTTCACGCTGTACAAAAAATCACTGCCTCCTGACAGCCATTTTGTACTTTTTTCGCCGGATAAATTATTTTTCACCGTTACACGGTATTTTACACCATCAAAGCCTGCCTCCTTCAGCCGGCATGAAAGACTCACCCTGATACTCTCGCCCTGTGTGGCGATGGCTATCGGAATGTTTATAGCTGCCACTGCCCGGTGCACCTTTACAAGCAATGCTATAAATGTCAGCACCATAAACACACACATAAAGCAGCCAAGCAGTGCCAGCGCAGCATTACCGTATATCATCGACATATAAAAAACTATTGCCGCAGTAATTATTCCTATCAAAAAACTAATCACGATTACCTGCCTTTTTCACATAAGTTGTCGGCTGTTTAACAGCCTTTAGTATCTCATCTATCACTGAAAGCTCTGATACATGTGATACTCTCGCCTTGGTATTTAGTACGATCCTGTGCTTTGTCACATCCGCAAATACAGAAACCACATCAGATGGTATGACATAGCTTCGCCCACTCAGATACGCATATGCCTTTGCCATCCTAACACACGCAATCGTACCTCTCGGACTCACTCCAAGCTCAATATAAGGACTTGTCCTTGTCGCATCGACCAGATCCACAATGTACGAGTAAATACTGTCATGTATAAACACCTGCTCAACCTCTCCCTGCATCTCAACAAGTCCCTGTGCATTCATAACAGGCTTTATCGTATACTCATCAGCCTTCACACTTTTGCCCTTTGCGATATCCACCTCTGCATCATGTGAAGGATATCCCATGCTCATACATATCATAAACCTGTCAAGCTGTGACTCCGGCAACAGCTGTGTACCGGCGCTGCCCTTTGGATTTTGAGTGGCCATCACTATAAACGGCTCCGGGACCTTCCTGCTTATTCCATCCACAGTGACATTTCCTTCCTCCATAACCTCCAAGAGCGCAGACTGTGTTTTGGGACTTGTTCTGTTAATCTCATCTGCCAGAAACAGATTACACATCACGGCACCCTCGCGGTACACAAACTCTCCGGTCTGCTTCTGATACATCGAAAAGCCAAGTATATCAGCAGGCAGCACATCCGGAGTGAACTGTACTCTGTGATTCACAAGCGCCATCGCCCTTGAAAAAGCTACTGCAAGCGTAGTCTTTCCCACTCCCGGCACATCCTCAAGCAGTATATGTCCACCTGCCAAAAAGGCAGCAAATGCCTTGATGATACAATCATCCTTGCCCTTTACTGCCTTTTTTACTTCGTCTATCACTAACTGTGCATTATTCATTTGTCTTATCCCCCGGTTAATCATTTTAAACTGCCGATGATCATCTTCATCATCTTATTCATAAACAGCTATATTTATTTTACATATTTAGTATCAATATTTCAACTTTTATCCATTAAATTAAACAATTCTTAAAATTAATCACCTCTGCCGCTACACTGTTCCGGTGATGACAAGTGTGCTCTCACCCGGTGTGACAACCCACGCTCCGGTTGTGCTATCCTGTGTGTAGGTTGCCGCCGGAACAGTGATTGCACCTGCAGTGCTCGAAAATGTGCCTGTCGCCTCATTGTAAGTGTAATCTGTAGCTGCAGTCCAGGCTGTGCCGTTTAATGCGGCTGTAAGATTGTTCAAAACCGGAGCAAATGTGTCTGTTATAACCACCCCTGTAGTATTGGTTGCCGCAACGCTTCCGTAGTTTTGAATCCTGAAGGTATAGGTCAGTGTACCGTTTTCCGTCACAGGAACAGGGCTTACTGACTTAGTAATTGCAAGATTTGGTGCAGCCTCGGCATTTACTGTCTCTGTTGCTGTGACCGGAGTGATTCCGGTACCGCTGACTGTAGCAGTGTTTGTAACTGCAGCCTCTATGCCAAGAGGAGCATACTCATTTAACGCTGCCTCATAGATGACAGTTGCATTGCCACCTGCAGGGACATTTATGCCTGTGATGCTAAGAGGCGGTCCCTGGGTTACTGCAGGCGCTGCCTGGAGTGTGCCGTTTGTATAGTATTTTACGGTGTTATTCACATAGGTTAATGGTACAAGAGTGTTGGTGTTAAAGGTATAAGCACCTAGATTGTCAGAAAGTGTCAGACCGTTTATCGCGGTATTTCCGGAGTTTACGATGCTCACCACATAGGTTATTGTATCGTTTTGATTGTAGGTGTTTTTGACTGCTGTTTTCGTAGCAGAAAGCACCTCCAGTATTTCTCCGACTGCTATATTTGAATTGGCTACATTGTTGCCATAACGAAGCTGTGCCTGATTAGTAAATCGTGCCATATATTTTCCATCCTTTCATATATTCAGGTATGGTTTAATATATGACACAAATCTACAAATGCCACAGATTATTTACTGTCCTGTTTATTTTTCTCCACATCAGCCTTTTTGATAAGCTCAAGAAGCTTTTCAAGCTCCTCCTCATCCACGCCGGTGTAGCCTGAAAGCTCACTAAGGCTCGGCTCGAAACCCTTATCGGATTTTAGTTTCTCCACTGCACGGTTTACCAATGAAACCTTTCCTACCACAGTATTCTCGCTCTCATCCTCACCGGTCTGCTCCCTGATACACTCTTTCATAGACTCCTCTATGGCATCCAGAAGCTCTTTTTCCACATCTATCTCATCGTTACAGCCGCAGAGCTCAGTAAGGCACATGAAAAGTCCCATGTTTCCCTCCTGTACTACGTCCTCAAAGCCCTCTGATGTAACGGCAAGCTTCTTTGCCATGGCAAGCACACTTTTGAGCCAGAAATTTGATATAGTGTGTATCACACTCTCATCACCTGCGAGCAGCTTTTTGTACATATCGTCCTGCTCGGCCTTTGTGTAATCAGGTATCTCTTCAAGCTCCTCAAGATACATCCTAAACATAGGTGAATCCGGGATAAGGCTGTCCTCGTCTATATCAGGCTCAGCTTCATTATCCTGCTTGGCCTTATTATTCTTTCCACCTGCTATGGCATCCATCGAATCTCCTTCTGAGTAAATTACATTGTTTAATGCAACATTTTCAGACGATTCATCCCCATGTAATTCGTCCTCATGTGATTCATCCTCATAATCGCCTGCACTCTCATTCTCCTGCTCATGTGGTGTGATGAGAAATTCAAATACCATATCCTCCTGCGCTTTATTAAGCTCCATATCCTTAAAATAAGACATGATTTCATCTCTGCCTATCGGCTCCGCTGATGTCCTGATAATCTCGGCCACGCTCTGCACTGTCTCTATAAAGGTATTCTGGTCTAACATATTTTACACTCTCCTGTCTGATTTTCAAAAACTACATAACTATATCAATCCCTGTATAAAAATAAACAAAATCAAAAGCGGCAGTATGAACTGAAAATACGGCTTAAGCTTCCTTGAAATCTTAAGTCCTGATCCTGTATTTGCCTCATCTATATACTTATCAAAGCCCCAGCCCCACTTTGTCACACAAAAAAGCAGATAAACCAATGAGCCAATCGGGAGAAGCAGATTGCTTACCATAAAGTCCTCGCTGTCAAGCACATCCCTGCCTCCTATGATGTGCAGATTGCTCCACACATTGTATCCAAGTACACAAGGCATACTTGCAATAAGTATTATCACACCATTTATTAACGCAGCCTTGTTTCTGGACCAGCCAAACATATCAATGGCAAACGACATAATATTCTCAAATACCGCAATAACGGTTGAAAAGCTGGCAAAGGTCATAAACAAGAAGAAAAGACAGCCCCATATGCGGCCTCCCTGCATATTTACAAACACATTTGGCAAAGTGATAAAGATAAGGCTTGGTCCTGCGTCTACCTCCACCCCATAGCTGAAGCAAGCCGGGAAAATGATAAGGCCTGACATTATAGCCACAAATGTATCAAGAGCACATATTTTGGCACCCTCACCTGCAAGAGTGCAGTCCTTTCCCATATAGCTGCCGAATATCTCCATTGCGGCCACACCCAGACTCAGCGTAAAAAATGCCTGATTCATGGCTGCTGTTATTACATTCTTTATTCCAATTTCAGAAACCGCATCCAGATTTGGAACAAGATAGAATTTCACTCCTTCCAAAGCCCCTGAAAGTGTGATACTGTGCACCGCAAGGACAATGATAAGCAAGAGCAGAGCACTCATCATAAATTTACTGATTTTCTCAAGCCCATTCTGCAGACCACGGCTGCACACCAAAAAGCCAAGCACAACCGTAACTATCATCCAGAAAGCCATCTGCTTGGGGTCTGCAAGCATGTTTCCAAATGCAGCTGCCGTGTCATCAGTATTCATGCCTGATGTAAAATCTCCCTTTAGGAATTTAAAGAAATACGCAACCATCCAGCCTGAGACTGTTGTGTAATACATCATGAGCATGTAGCAGCCAAGCATGGCTATCCATCCGTGAATATGCCATTTACTGCCCTCTTTCTCAAGAGCCTTGTAGCTCATCACAGCACTTTTTCTGCTGGCCCGGCCTACAGCAAGCTCCATCGTAAGCACCGGAAGTCCCATGCATACCAGAAATATAAGGTAAAACAGTACAAAAATACCGCCACCGTTTTGACCTGTCACATACGGAAAACGCCATACATTGCCTATGCCTATAGCGCATCCTGCACTTACCAGTATAAATCCCAGACGTGATTTAAATGATTCTCTTTTCATATTTATATATCTCCTATTGTTATTGCGTTACGTTATCACCCTGCTGTGAGCATTGACTATTGCTTTGTGCTTTATTACTCTCTTCAAAGACTCGCAGCTCCTTTATTGCCTGTCCACCCATCAGATAGAGAATACCTGTATTGAATATAGTCATAAGGCCGATTCCTACATCTCCGAGATCCCATACAAATGTGTATGCCGCGATACCGCCTACAAACAGCATAACAAGAGCCAGCACCTTGTACATGGTCTGTGAAATCCAGTTATCCCCAAACAGGTACGCAACATTACTCCTTGCATAAAAAAGTATACCAAGGAAGGTGGAAAAGCTGAATAAAAACAATGTGACTGCTATAAAAATAACTCCAAAATCTCCAAGATGATACCTCATAGCTGACTGTAACAAATCCATGCCCTCTTTCCCTGCCACTATATTCTCCGGTGCAGTGAGCATGATCATTGCCGTACAGCTGCAAATCACTATCGTATCTATAAATACACCGAGCGCCTGCGTCAGTCCTGCCTTTACAGGAGTATCGCACTCTGCCGCCGCTGCAGCGCATGGAGCTGAGCCTGAGCCTGCCTCATTTGAAAAAAGACCTCTCTTTACACCATTCATGAGCACCGCTCCAAAGCCTCCCGCAGCCACCTGCCTGATACCGAAGGCTTCCTCGAATATCCTTGAAAAAACCGATGGCATCATGCCTATATTTTTAATTATGATAAAAATGGTTATGGCAAAATAGCACACCGCCATGATAGGAACAACTATGTCAAGCACCTTTACCGTAGCATTTTTCCTAAGCACTATTACAGCAGCCACTGCCACCAGAATTATTGTAGTATAAATAGGTGGTACGCCAAATGCATTTTCAAAGGATGATGTGACAGAATTGCTGATCACCTGACTTATGCCACACCAGCAGATCAGTCCGGATATAGCAAACAAAACAGCTATAATAACATGTTTTTTCTTTTTGCCTGATTTATCCTCAAAGTAATGGTGTATGTAATACGCCGGACCTCCACGATAGCCTGAGTACAATGGATCCGGCTCCTTGTGAAGCTGTGCCAGTGTAGCCTCCACAAAAGCCGTGGATGAACCTATAATGGCTGTTATCCACATCCAGAAAACCGCACCTGCGCCTCCAACTGATATGGCAGCCACAACACCAACCAGATTACCCATGCCCACTCTCGTCGCCGTAGAGACAATGAGTGTCTGGAACGTGGACAGGCTGTCCTTATTTTCCTTTTTACCTGTCAGCGCCTTTATCATGTCCGGAAACATTCTGATTGGTAAAAGTCTTGTCCTTACAGTGAAATAAATTCCTGTCGGAATCAAAAGAATTATGAGCAGTGAGATTCCCACGCTCCCACCGCCAGGCAGTGGAATGTGTATCAGATCTCCCCACAAGAAAGAATAAACTTTTTCAATAAGTGCTACTATCATAGTAAATATCGTCCCCTTAGTTTTCATTGCTTCAACGCATTGAAGATGAAGCCAGTATTACTATGATACAATATGAGCAGGAAACTTTCAATATATTCTGGTTTTTTCTTTCACAAACAGTAATAAATACACTATAAGTCCCTTGCATATGAGATTATAATTTCTTATAATGATATAGTTGAATATTCAAAAGATATACGCCCCGGGAGATAAATAATGATAAAACTAATAGCAACAGATATAGACGGAACACTTGTAAAGGACGGCTCACTGCTCATAGATCCTGAGTACATGTCTGTCATCGACAGGCTCATAGACAAAGGAATAATATTTGTAGTCTGTTCCGGCAGACAGTTTTCAAGCGAATTTAAGCTGTTTGCTCCGATAAAGCACAAGCTTTTGTATATAACAGACGGAGGAACAGTCGTGCGCACTCCAAAGGAAATCCTAAAAACCTATCCTATGGACGAGGATATATGGAAGGGCATGTGCCGGATGGTCCGCGATGAGCTGCCTGCATGCGATTACTTTGCTGCTACTCCTGATTTCTGCTTTGCAGAGGATGGTGGCAGCCCAATCTTTCATCTGCTTCGTGATTCATACGGCTTTGAGATGCGTGAGGTTGATGACATCACAAGGCTTGACAGAAATGACATCATCAAATTCACTGTCTTTCATCCCGACAAATGCGAAGAGCTGTGTACACCGGTTTTCATTCCGGCATGGAATAAAAAAGCTCACCTGGCAGCCGCCGGCAAGGAATGGGTAGACTGCAACGCAAAGGGTGTCAGCAAATGGACTGCACTCTCATACCTAATAGACAGATTCGACCTGCTTCCTGACGAAGTATGCTGTTTCGGTGACAATCTGAATGATATTGAGATGCTTCAAAATGCCGGTATAAGCTACGCCGTGTCAAATGCCCGCCAGGAAGTTATCGCAGCCGCAAAACACACCTGTGCGCCTTACTGGGAAAACGGAGTACTTAGTGTTTTAAAGTCTTTTTTATAATTTTTTTAATTTTTTAAAAAAAGTACTTGCATTTTTGTAAAACCCTGTGTATAATATCATTTGTCCGTGTGACACAGATATTCACACAGATGTTTGCGCTTCTAGCTCATTTGGTAGAGCACCTGACTCTTAATCAGGGTGTGCAGGGTTCGAGCCCCTGGAGGCGCATTTTTTGTACCCAAATTAATTTACCAACACTTTAAAAGAAGCCGGATTTATTCCGGCTTCTTTTTTTACATATCTCTGTTTATATACATCTGTTTTTACTTTTTATCTGTTTTATTATCCAAAGCAGCTTCAATCGCATCAATCACAATCTTAAGAGCCTTGATTCTCGCATATTTCTTGTCGTTTGACTCAAGCACATGCCATGGTGCGTAAGTGGTATTGGTTTTCTTTAGCATCTCATTTACAGCAGTCTCATACAGATCCCATTTTTCTCTGTTTCTCCAGTCCTCATCGGTAATCTTCCATTGCTTTTCCGGAGTATTCCGGCGTTCCTCAAATCGAGCCAGCTGTGTATCCTTATCAATCTGTACCCAGAACTTTATGATGACAGCACCCCAATCTGACAGCTCCTTTTCAAATTCATTAATCTCATTGTAAGCACGCTGCCATTCATTCTCGCTGCAAAAGCCCTCCAGTCTTTCTACCATAACCCTGCCATACCATGTCCTGTCAAAAATAGCTATATGTCCGGTCTTAGGAAGACGATTCCAAAATCTCCACAGATAGTGTCTGGCTTTCTCGTTTGGCAGCGGACTTGCAATCGGATGCACCTCAAAGCCTCTCGGATCCAGCGCCCCTGTGATTCTCTTTATATTTCCACCCTTTCCTGCTGCATCCCAGCCCTCATAAGCTATGACAACAGGAATCTTTCGCCTGTATAGCTTGTTATGCAGCTCGCTAAGCTTAGACTGCAGATTTTTGAGCTCCTTTTTGTATTCTTCCTCAGATAGTTCCTTATCAAGTGATATCTCAGAAAGCTTTGGAATCTTCTCAAGAGGGAACACATTCTGTAACAGCGGCACAGCAAGATTACTGTTTTTAAGTGCTGTCTCTATTCCACTAACCAGCGTTTCCAGCACCTGAAGCTCAGCCCATTTTCTATTCTTTGCATCAACTATATACCAAGGATCTGCAGGCGAATTTGTATCATTCAGATATCTGTCAAACACATGCATACACTTGTCATAATGCTTATTCTGCCAGTCTTCATCTCCACTGACACGCCATCTGGTATCCTTATTCTCCTTTAATACCTCAATACGCTTTTTTTGTTCCTTCCGGCTGATTTGGAAGAAAAATTTCATAACAAGATAACCATTGTCAGTCAGCTGCCGCTCGAAGCGCTTCACGCTTTCAATTTTCTTCTTGTACTCCTTCTCTCCTATCTTGTCGTGCAGTACATCCTTTACTACCTCATCCATCCAGCCCGAATCAAGAAACTCAAACTTCCCCTTTGCCGGAATCTTTACAAAATACCTATATAAAAAAGGCTTGCGTCTTTCCTCCTCTGTCGGCTCGTCCATGGTTGCGACCTTGAAAAATCGCGGATCAATATTCTTGATTACCTTACCGAGCACACTGCCCTTTCCTGCAGTACCCCAGCCCTCAAACAGCACAAGTACAGGCAGTCCATGCTCCTTAATCTGCATCTGAAGCACAGACAGCTTAGAGCGTGCTGCATGCAGGCGCTCATCCAGCTCTTCCTCCTCCGGAATTTGTGGTTTAATCCAGTTTTCTAACATGTAATTACCTCCCAAATATATAATTTCAGCCATAAAACCTCTACATCACTATATTAGTATAGCTTTTTTCAGGCTAAAATACAATCTTCACACTATATTTGTTTCAGGTATGTTTCAGTTCTCTGCTTCTCCAATATTTGTCATTTTAAAGCCCTCTCCGTGCACCTCATGAGACTCAACAACCACAATAAAAGAGTCCGGGTCTGCATCTTTTACGGATTTACGCACCTGGTACATTTCCTTACTGTTGCATGCACACATTACCACCTGAATATCGTCCTGCTTATATCCTCCCTGTGCCTTAAGAATAGTGCTTCCGCGCTGACTGCATTCATCAATTACATCGCATATTCTCTTTCCATTTTTTGTGACGATAAAGGCTACTTTGCCTGAATTCATGCCATATATCATTTTATCAATAACAACCGCAGACAGTATATTCACTATCATGCCGTAAATCATTCCGTCAATATCCCGAAACAAAAGTCCTCCAACCAGAATAATTCCGACATCAGTAAGAAAAGAGATGTTGCCCATCGATAAATAAGGCCGCAATGCTTTTACAGCCATGATGATAAAATCAGCTCCTCCTGTTGAAGAATTTCTTGTATAAATCATGGCATAGCCTATTCCGCAAAATACACCTGTGCACAATGCCGCAAGCAGTCTGTCGCCCTGATACACCGGAAATAACGGCGCAACATAGTCAACAATAAAAGAAGACAAAAGCATGCATCGTATTGAGCTGACAAAAAAATTCCTGCCCAATAATTTGCAGCATAGTATCGCAACCGGAATATTAAGCAGGACCGTTGATAAACCAATGGAAATATTAAACAGCCGGTATAAAATAATCGAAATACCCGAAAAACCTGTCATAGGGAACTCTGCCTGCAGGGCGAAATTATATATACCTATTGCATAAAAGATGCTTCCCGCAAGCTCCCACATAATCTGTACCAATAATTCTTTTTTCTTATTCATATTGCATCTATCCTCCAAAATAAATAAGCGCCCGGAAACAAATCTTACAGTGTAAATTACTGCACCTACGATTTGCTCCCAGACGCTTTAACCACTCATCCGGTGAAGAGTGAACGTTTTCTGATGTATGCAATTATTATATTTGAGATGTTAAATTAAGTCAAGCCGGAATCATCAATTTTCCAGATACTACTTCACAAGGTATGACAGCACATCACAAACTGCTGTAGAAACCAGTATTTCAACCTACACTCATTATTTCTGCATAAATTCAAACACTGCCTCTTTCGTCGGAATCGCAGGTATTCCACCTCGCTTTTGCACACACAATCCTGCAACTGCATTTCCCAAAACAGCACACTTTCTGATTTCTTCCCATTCCATCTTTTCTACGGGCTTATTTATAGAAAGAATACTGCATAATACGCCTCCCCAGAAAGAATCCCCCGCTCCAGTCGTGTCGACCGCATGTGTCTGAAATGCTTTTATGATTTCTTTTCTGCTTTTTGTTGCCATAAGAACGCCATGTTCTCCCAATGTAATGGCAACCAGCTTTGGTCCCATAGCAAGAATTTCTTCTGCAGCCTGCTCATAACTTTTAGCCCCTGTCAGGAGAATACTCTCTTCATCCGATACTTTCATGACATCTACCAGTTCTACAACAGACTTCATTTTTTTCACTGCATACTCTTTGCTCTTCCAAAGAGACGGGCGGTAATTTGGATCATATGAAATAAGTACACCCGCTGCTTTTGCCATTTTTACTGCTTCGATCGTTGCGCTTTCTGCCGGCTCGTCTGTCAGCGATAATGATCCAAAATGAAAAATTCTGCATCCGGAAATTAACGTCTGATCCAATTCTTCTTTTTTTAACTGTGTATCTGCACCCGGTTTTCTTGCAAAAGAAAAATTTCTTTCTCCATTTTCACCGATTTCCACAAATGCCAGTGTTGTAAAATAATCCGGATCTTCGACGATAGCCTCTGTATTGATTCCTTCCGTTTGCAATGTCCTCTTTAAAAATTTACCATGCATATCGTTTCCAACTTTTCCAATAAAAGAGGTGCGATACCCAAAATGACTTGCAACTGTCAGAAGATTTGCCGGAGCACCGCCGGGATTCTGTTCAAACAGTTTTCTCCCACCCTGACTGTGTCCTGCTTCCGTAAAATCAATCAGTAATTCCCCCAATGCCACAATATCAACTTTTTCTTCCATTTTTCAGTTCCTCCACAATCTCGTTATAACGTTTTTTATTTAACCGGTAGAAAAATAATACAACCGCAGTCACAATCCAGAGTGCACCTGGAATCGTCGTAAATGCATGTTTCATAATTGAAAGTACAGTTGCATTTTGTGTCTGATTTGCAATATAACCACATTTTCCAAGTAATCCTGCTAAAAGTGCTGTTCCAACTGCCATTCCGATTTTATTTCCAAGTGAAATAAATGCATACTGAAAACCGTCATTTCTAAGTCCGGTTTTCCACTCCCCATATTCCACACAGTCTGGAATAATTGCATAGATTGCGGTATTAAATCCAGAGAAAAAAAACTGTGTGAGACCGGATAATGCATAAAAAATAGCCGGTGCTTCTTTGGCATTAAAGAAAAACATAGACAACATGGAAATTCCTGTAAATAAAGCAAAGATAGATGCTGTTCTTCCTTTGTTATTCAACTTGCGGAATAATGGTTGAAAACAGGCTGCCCCTATGATAGAAGGAATAATGATGCACATCGAATAAGTTGTGTAGTAGGAGGCATTTCCTTCCACATATGTAAAATAATACAGAATATCTGCGTTTCTACCATATAATGTAAATCCAAATAATATCTGTCCTGCCAATGCAAGAAGATATGGTCTGTTCTGCATGACTGCTTTCAACTGTATCTTTACAGAAATTTTTTCTTTTTCCGGAATAATCACTGCCTCTTTTGTCTTCGCAAAGCAGAAGAAATGACAGGCTGTAAAAATACATCCATATATGACCGCAACCGTCAGATATCCTGTCTTTGCACTGTGACTGCCGAATTTGCTGAGCAGTGGAACTGTGATAATATTTAACACACCAATTGCAATCATAGCTGCAACCGAACGGGATGTATTTATTTTTGCACGTTCATCAATATCCTGTGTCATAGCACCACACAAGGTTCCATATGGAATATTCACACAGGTATACCCCAAAACCAGCAGACAATATGTAATTACCATATAAATGATTTTTCCATTCTGTGGCCAGTCGGGTCTTGCCCAGAATGTCATAACAAGAAGGATCGCTGTAATTGGTGCCGCTACTAACAGCCATGGACGGTACCGTCCCCATTTCGATTTTGTTTTATCCGTAAGTCCCCCGACAATTGGATCATTGATTGCATCCCAGAATCTTGAAAAAAGCATAAGCGCTGACACAGCCGCCATACTGATTCCGAACACGTCTGTATAAAATATCATCAGAAAATTACTTACGAACATCCAGCTGAAATTACATCCAACATCACCAAACCCATATGCAATCTTACTGATCAGCGGTACTTTTCCATTTTTGTTTTCCATACGAACTCCTTACTTTTCACTGACGTTGATAATTACTTTCATCGTTGTCTCGCGGTTATCATCAATATACTGGTATGCCTTCAGATAATCTTTAAAAGCAAATGTCTTTGAGATAAGCGGTTTCAAATGAACTTTTCCCTCATTTACCAGTCTGATTCCATCTATGTAATCATCATGGCGGTACATCATCGTGCTCTTAATGTCAAGTTCGTGATCATTTGCCACTGCAAGATCTACTTCTGCCATTCCTGCAAAAACAGCCACCAGTACAATCGTGCTTCCTTTTCTTGCATATTTAATTGCCTGTCCCATTGTGATATTGTTTCCGGCACAGTCGTAGATCACATCTGCCTTATCCGGTCCAAATGCTTCGATCATTGCCTCACCGAAGTCTTTATTTTTGGTATTCACACACACATCAATTCCACATTCTTTTGCCTTTGCCAGTCTAAGATCACTGATATCTGTGATCATCACTTTCGCTGCCCCCATTCCTTTTGCTGCCTGTGCCACGAGATTTCCAATCGGTCCTGCTCCAAGGACTGCAATATTCATGCCAGCCACATCGCCCATCTGTTTTACACCATGAACTGCCACAGCAAGAGGTTCGATCATAGCTCCTTCTTCATAGGACATATCTTCTGGAATAGGTGTTACTTTAGATACATCCACTGCAAAATACTCAGATGCTGTTCCTGTCGTCTGAAATCCCATTACTTTTAATTCCTCACAGAGATTATACTTTCCATGACGACATGGATAGCAATGTCCACAATATACCTGAGGCTCTATCGTCACCTTCTGTCCCACATGAAACTCTGTGACATTTTTTCCAAGTTCTGTAATCTCACCTGAAACCTCATGTCCTTGTGTTACCGGATATTTTGTAAACGGATGTTTTCCATGATAAACATGAATATCTGATCCACAAACACCAATATTCATAATCTTTACCAAAACCTGATTTTCCTTTACCTCCGGAACCGGAACCTCTCTGAAAATAATTTCTCCCGGATTTGTCATTACCTGCTGTAACATAATTGTTTCCTCCTTTTTTATGTTGTTTTATTTTATGTTTTATAAATTGTTTTATTAAAGTAATTACATTATTACCTTGTAAACACAATTTGTCAATATGTTTTTTCATATTTTTATATATTTCACAATTTCAGAATATATTTTTTGTGTATTTTTCACAATTAACACGCAAAAAAAACGGAAAGGAAACCGTAGTTACTGTTTTCTTTCCGTTTTTTACTATAATATGATATGAGGATCAAAAAATTTACAATTCACCCATATGTTTTGTAAAAAAGTATTTCGCTGCTCCAACAGCTGACGCTTCTTTCTTATACGAACAATTTTTTAAGTATGAAACATCATGCTCAAAGCCATTATATGCCATCACTTTTTCTCCCAGAGGTATCATATAATCTGACAATACACCTCCCACGTCACCTCCTAGTATGATATCCATATCGTATGCCATCCGCAGATTTGATATCAAAACAGCAAGATGATCCAGATACTCATTCCATGTCTGCAAAATTTTTTCATCACCACTTTCAATTTTTTCCATAAATGCATCCAGCGACTGCCTGTTATCTTGTGTCAGTACACTTGCAGCACAATATGCATCTGCACATCCTGATTTGCCACAATAACACTTTCTTCCACCGGGAACGAGTATCATGTGACCGAACTCCCCTGCTTTCTGGTTCTGCCCTCGAAACAGCTTTCCATCTATACAGAATGCACCTCCTAAGGTGTGGTTCAAAGACAGATATATCGCATTTGGATACTTTTGTTTTTTTTCTGCAAGCATTGCAGCATTAGCATCGTTTTCAAAATATACCGGAAGTTCCAGAGCCTGTTCTAAAAAGCGCAGACTATAATTCTCTATACCTAAAGCATGGGATTTTAAAACGATCCGTTCTTTCTGATCAATAATTCCCGGAATCGCCACTCCAATCCCAAGCAGCGTATCCTTCTCTAATTCGCCTTCAAGAAAAGTTTTGACCTTTTGTGCCACCTCTGTACAATAGGATAATTCTGCCGTAAATTTTAAGCGGATGCGATCTTTTTTTATAATCTCATCTCCAAGGTTTACTAATACCATTTCTATATGATTCGCTGTAATCAAAATTCCCATTGCATGACAGTATGACTTATTAATTCCTATACTTTTTGCCTTTCTTCCACCGGTTGAAGCATATTCCCCAGTTTCTTCCAACACCCCTTTTTCTAACAAGTCATTCACATTTGCTAATACAGTCGGCATACTCAAGTTTAACTCTTTTGCGATTCCCGCCTTGGATGTAACATGATTGTTTAGAACATAATTAATTATTTTTTTTCTTGTTATATTTTTTTTATCTTTATTTTCCGTTTTCTTATCCTCTTTTATTAAATATATTATAAAAGAATTATATGCTTTTTTATCCTTCTTGTAAAGTAATGTTCTATAATAAAAATCTGCTGCATTCAGAAATACTACTTTTAAGAATCAAATTTACCGAATACCCACTCACTATATTTTTCATTCACGTTATCTCATCATAATTACTGTTGTAATTCTTTGCCAAAATGGAAATTCAATTTTACAACTTTCCAAACATTCACTCAATTCCAACTCAATTTCCCCACAATGCCTTTTTCCTCCAATTTTCGTATGCTTATCTCACAGCAAAGCAGTACCACACCGGTATGACCTGCTAAATCAATCAATACGAAAACGGAGGTATTTTTTATGCGAGAACTCAGAAACACAAAAATCATCGCTGTAGATCATGGCTATGGCAATATGAAAACAGCAAACACCGTCACGCCAACCGGAATCAAAGCCTATGAAACAGAACCACTCTTCTGCATCATTCCATATTTCCCATGAAGAATGTTGTAAATTAGTACTATCCACAACGATAACAGGTAATTTAATTATTCGTATTTTTTCCCGATAGTGTAAATCGAAACTACCATACCACCTAATATCATAATTAAGAAAATTTTATTCAAAATATCCCATAAAGCTATATTGAAACAATTGATTATTATAATACCTGCAAGAGGATATAGAACAACCGTTGCAAGTGTCCATATTTTTAAAGTTGTGCAGATGTATATCCAATTTCCATTGTTAAAAGATAAACCAACTAGATGTATCCTAAAAATTCCTTGTGAAACATAATTTATCTTGTTGGCATCATAATATGTTGGTAATATGTCTTTTGCAAAGAAACAAAACCATGCACCAAATAAAAGCATTCCCCCGGTAACCAGCAATATATCCCCTTTCATCTCAGCCAACGAACTCCCAGATACAACTAACATAATAATTTCTGTAATAGATATAAAAAAACATAACAAATATGCTAATATCCAGTTTTTTCTATGCTGGTGAATAGAATCCCTAACAGCCATATCGAGAGATCCTACTACCAATTCCTCGATTTCCTTTTTATCAATATTTTTCTGTGTATCTATTTTTTCTCCACGTAACAATTCTGTAACGGTAACATCTAATATATCAGCTATTGGTATGAGTAATACGACATTGGGCATACTAAGACCACGTTCCCATTTGCTAACGGTTTTATCTGATACATATATCCACCTCCTGCACACATATTATAATGAGAGCGTGCATAAATCAATCGACTAGCAGTAGAATTGCAGAATATTAGCACACAATTCATCAAATAATTTCCACTTCATCCTCTGCAATGTCTTCTACGCAGATAAGATTCACTCTTTTTCCTGCGTTTTATTTCAAGCTGTACACATTCCCATATCCGCTTTGAAATGATGGCAATAACGAGAATACACATAATACAGCATCCATTACTGTCCCTCTCCATACTCATCTTGTTTGGAAGAAGCGGATACAAAGAAATCACCTCGCCTGACTGAACCAAGCAAACTTTTTATACCCATCTGCTATCCCTCTCTTTCTTTTTGTTCCTGTCTGTGATAAAGTTGATTCCATAGATATCGAAAAAAGTTCATAAAATTTTAGCAATTAAAGGCATTGATTTTTTGCTGTAAATTGCATATAATAAAGACACAGATAGAAATATCTGTGCAGCGGTTAGAGCATCCATTTAAAATGCTCGTTTAAAAGCGGTTAGATTGTCCAATTAAAACAATCGGTTAACAGCAGTGGGTGGAGTAATCCACCCGCTTTTTTACTTTTCAGGAGGCTCTATGGATTGGTACGTTGTCGACAAAAAATACATAAATTACCTGACACAGTTTGATTCCCGTGTCGGATATGTGGAGTATGGGGAACGTTTGAAACTCCATGTCGGAATTCTTCTTACTATCGGAGATTTCCACTACTATGTCCCTATTTCCTCTGCAAAACCAAAACACCAGAAGATGTCCAACAGTTTGGATTTCCACAAGCTCCAGGATGAATCCACCGGATATCTTTATGCTGTATTGAATATCAATAATATGATTCCGGTTCCTGATAACTGTCTTACTCAGTTAAAATATAATCAAGTAGAAAGTTTCCGTTCTTTCAGCAATGAAAAGGAAAGAATCGACTATATTTACCTTCTCCAAAAAGAAAAAGCTCTAATCGACAATGTTCAGGACTCGCTACAAAATAAAGCCATGAAATTATATCAGAAATGCATTGCCAAGCCAGATTCTTCCCTTGCTGCAAGATGCTGTAATTTCAAAATGTTGGAAGAAAAATGCAGTTCTTATTTCGATACATAAACAAAACCACGATCATTCACCCCCCTCCATTTCCCTTTGGTGTGCTTCAGACTAGCACTCATACATAAAAGAGGTAATTCAAACGAGTAAAGGAACCAGCTAATCCGTTGTGATTCTGGTTCTTTTCTTTTGTTGCTTTTTCTAAATCTTACCCTTGTAATATTTCAATTATTACGCAAGTAGGATTTCAAGCCAATATCTTTTTTCTGAAATTGACAATTATCTTTATACAAAAAGACTCCTGCCGGGAGGTATCATACATTTTCGCAAAAGTGATACCTTTTAGCAAAAGCCTATTATTCAGCAGAGTCTCAAAACACCCCTCCGCTACGATATTCAAATGATTCATTCATAAGGCTACAAAACACACATCCATTTTCGCTCCTTAATATCCCACAAACCGTTTCAATATTCCCCTGAACTCTGATTTTATACTGCATAGCGAAAGTATGCAATGTATATTCAGGATTGGGGTAGTGTTTTACTTTTTTGATATTTCTTCACATATTTTTTAACTCAAAAATATACTTGTTCTGCCGGGTATTCTGTTCTCATAATATTTCGTAACGTATCGAAATTAGTATTTCTTAAACGCCTTCCAGTTACATTTGTTTGCAAATAAAGTATATAGTCCTGCAAGTTTTGAAGATTTTCATTTTGAACATTAATATCTTTCCGTAAAAAACTTCCTATCGCAGTATTTACAGCTTTGACCTCATAACTTCGCTTCTTTGGTACTGGTTTATTCCAACTCTTAAGCATTTTCCTTCCAACTGTCTCTGAAAAAACCGGGAAATATTGGATATCCTTGATTACGTCACAAACTCTAAACATTATGAAAGAATTTTCAATATCACGATTACCCGTTGCATAACTGCTGACAATTTTCCCAGGCAATAATCCTTCAAAAGACTCTACATCAACTTCAAAATCTTTTCCTATACTGATTCTAGCCTCTCCATTTTTACAATATTCTTTCTTAAAAATTGCTATCTCATATTCATTCGCTGTTCTCAATCTTTACCCTCCAATCTTATACTATTTTTGAAATAATTTCTTTAAATCTATCCCGAACCCATTAAAATTAGGCTCTAATAATATTGATTCTTTCAAATTTTTCCAAAATGACTTCTTTATACCATCATCAAAAAAGAATTCTCGAATATCCTCATCTAAGTATATGTTTTGCTCTTTACAGTCTATAAATTTGTTCTTACCATCATCAATACATGCTTCTCCTGTAAGAATAAAAGAAAAATTTCCTCTTGCCGAACGTAACTGCATTTGTACAACTTGAATATGGCTTTCGCAATCATAAAAAACATCATATTTAAAGTGCTTTTTCTTTTTTAAATTTTTATTATTATCAAAAGGATCTACAATATGTAATTCTGTCAATCTATAGTCTACAGGTAAAATAAAATTATAAATACCACAGCTTCCATATCTAGAACTCTCAACAGGTATAAACATATGCTCAAAACAGAAAAAAATCTTACCATAACTGTCTGTAAAATCTTTGATTTTACAAGTAGTAGAAAGCAACTGACATTTGTCAGAATTATATACTCTTAGCAATCCCACATCCTTATCTGTATTTCCCTTTACATCTGTACAAATATCAGATAATCTATCAACCACTATTCTATTATATTGATTAATGGGTATAAACCTATATGTTTTGAGCATTCCTTTTGTATCAATAAAGTCAGTTAATAAAATACTTAAATTCATATGTATCCTCCCTACACTTTGCCTTTTGCCAAAATGTATATCAACAATTCCGAAAATCTTACCCCTGGGGTAAATCAGTTTCCGCATGTGTTTTCTGCGGAAACTGAAACACACAACCATTTTTGCCACAAATCGGCGCACCCCTTTGATTTACCGGGCTTTTCTCGTCAGAAGAGTGACTGTCTCAACATGGCACGATACGTCCTGATTGATGTCAGTTTTCGGTAACCGATCCAGACTAATGCCCCAACTCCCATACACTCGATCTTGGCAAGCTGAAAATTTTAATGGCGATGCTACTACTTCTTCGCATTCTCTTCCAGTTCCAGCATGTACTTATCAAAGTCAGACATGAACAGCCTATCCTGAATAACACGATATTTTTCAAATTCAGTTTCAGCTTTTGCCTTGGCAATATCTGCTGTGATCTTACCTGCATCCTGAAGAACCTCTCTGTCATCAGCCATCAGAAATAAGTCCAGACGCTTTGCCCAGTCATCCATCGTCATCGGAATGTGACGTTCCGCACGATCCTCTGCCAGATCCAGGTATGCCGAAACGATACGCTCTAATGAACACATTTCCTGCTCTGAAAGATAATTCTTCGCAACACTCACATCACTTTTTACAATCTTTCCTTCCGGTGCTGCTGCCCACGTGGTCAGCCCCATATGTGGCTTATCAGCATCTGCTCGCTCATAAATCAGCTCTGCTGCTGTATGTCCGTGAACTGCATAATGCATCTTGTTTTGAACCTTTGCAAAGAACTGCTTTGTTGTTTTGGCTGTTCGGTCATAATCAAGAGCTGTAGCATAGATATCGGTTATTTTCTGATAAAATCTACGCTCCGAAAGACGGATTTCACGAATCTGCTCAAGCAAGCGGTCAAAGTACTCTACTGTAAGTACGGATCCACCATTTTTCAGGCGTTCATCATCCATGACCCAACCTTTAATGGTGTAGTCCTTCACGATGCCATTGGCCCACTTGCGAAACTGCACTGCTCGTTCATTGTTCACCTTGAATCCAACCGCAATAATCATTTGAAGATTATAATGCTTTGTATCACGAGTCACCTGACGTGAACCTTCGGTTTGAACTATTCGGAAATTCCGAATAGTTGAAGACTCTTCTAATTCACTATCTGCATAAATCTTTTTAATATGTTCATTTATCGTTGGCAAACCAACGTCATACAATGTGGCCATCATCTTCTGTGTCAGCCATATATTCTCATCCTCATAGCGCATCTCAACGCTGTCATGCTGATCACCGATAGATGCAACATAAGTCAGGTATTCCGCGGCGCTGGAACGGATGGTTACTTCGCCTTTTTTCTTTTTCAAATAAGAGGCCTCCTTTATAAACTGAAATGCAATTTTGCTATTGTATCTAGCTGCTCTGCTATTTCTGTAAATGGTAAATTCAAATCCAGAGTCCTGACTGTGATCTGGTTACCACTCATCTGATATACATTATTCGGATATATTTCTTCATCAGTCTTCGCATACAAAAGCATTCCTGAAACTGTATGCTCCTTCTCTCTCAATTCGTATTCCTTATTCTTCACATAAGTAAAAATCTGATAAAGATTAGCCGAGTGAAGTGTATGCTTGTTAAACTGTACCTGCATACTATGCTCATAGTACTTAGCATCAATGATAAGAACTCTATCCCCACGCTGGAGCATAATGTCGCTCTGCATCACTGGAAGCATAGCGTTTTCTTCGTTATCCAGCTGCCATGGAATCTGTGATGCATTCGCAGCTATCTGGTTTTTGAATTCTTTCCTGTAATATTCCAAGATAAACTTCTCATATAATCTACACATTCTCTGCTCATCTAGAAAGTCCATCAACTTTTTGCTTCCATCTGATTGTGTTTGCAGCAGTCCCTTTACTACCAGATAGCATATCGAGATTAGCATACGATAAGTCTGATTGTTCCGATTGTACTGAACATTCCAGTTTACTGTATGCAAGTCAATGAAATCCACTTCACCGAAATATATCATTAACTTTCTTAGATTCTTCTTACGCTTCTTTGATATATTTGAACACAGGAGAAGTTCAACTGTAGATTTTATAATCTGGTTCATTGAGCTGTTAACAGAGAACTCATCGTATGTACAGATTAGCTGTTTCCGCAGCATTGACTGTGTCTTGATTGACTCTGCAATATCAATCTTTCCTCGCAGAGAAGAAAATGCTTCCGTCTGCGGAATATATTCTTTACATAGCCCTCGCTTTAGCTGATTCGCGATACCTTTTTCTAAGATAGCCGCCATCAGCTCAGCAGTATTATTAAATTGTTCTGTGGCTATATTCCTATAGCCCTGCTCATTCAATATCTGAAAAGCATAGGACAGCATATAATAAATGTTTTGTATCGGTATCACTTAATCGCGCTCCTTAGATTTTCACTCCAATCTTTCACCTTCATAGGTTCATCAAACCAGTATTCTTTCAACAGCGGTATCAGTTCATATTCCAAAACACCATAAAGCCAATCATCGTTGATTGTGTCTGGCTGTAAATTACAGAAATAACTGTGTCCTATACAGAATCCTTCACCTAAAGATTCATCAGAAGCAATCACTCCGTTCAAATTCTCTACACAGCTAATCAGCTTGTTGAACTTCTCATTGTCTAATGCCATGCGATACTCTCGGAACCCCGGCGTCTCGAACCCTGGCTTGATATCAAAGAAAGCAAATCTTCTACGAAGTGCATAATCCAACATAGCAAGGCTTCTGTCTGCGGTATTCATCATACCAATGATATAGACATTCTTTGGAACCGCAAATTTCTCATCAGAATACAAAAGCTGCAGTGCATTTCCGCGTTTATCATTTTCAATCAGCATAAACAGCTCACCGAAGATCTTACTCAAATTACCGCGATTGATTTCATCTATGATAAAGAAATACTCATTATCACTATCTATCTCGGCCTTCTTACAGAAGTTATAGAATACTCCCTTCCTCAGTTCAAATCCTGTAGAAGATGGGCGAAAACCCATAATGAAGTCTTCATATGAATAACTCTGGTGAAACTGCACCATCATCACACGCTCTATATCTTTTACACCCATCATGGAATAAGCCAGACGCTTGGCAGCATATGTTTTTCCAACCCCTGGAGCTCCCTGCAAAATAATGTTTTTCTTGTTTCTAAGCAAGCCAACTAATCTGGAATAGTCTTCTTCAGACATATAGACATCATCCAAGAAATTTTCTGCTGTGTACTCTGGATAGGTAAGTTCCTGCTCGTCGTCAACCATATCATCGTCTTCAAATAAGTCTTTGATTTCCTGCACAAAATCACTATATGGAGTAATATCAGTCAATGTTTTCTGCGGTGCCTGATGGTTAATTGTCCAATTTCCCTTATTGATCCAGTTAACTTTCCTGACATTTGAATACTCGTCTGTACGATCAGCATCATATTCGTAGTCAGACTCAACTATTCCTTTACCAAGAATGCCATTGTTTCCTTTCTTCGCAAATACAATGTCGCCAACCTTGATATCATGGACAAACTGCCATGTGGCATGAGCTGAATTCTTATAAGAGCTGCTATCGCCATATTCCTGCTTCATCTGCTGTTTCATTTCATCTTTAGAACTGAATATTCCAAGATCTCCAATCTCACCCCAGCCCAGCAACATATAACCGTTCTTATAACACTCTTCCCATTTATCAGCGTTTTGTCCCGGAGCATAAATCCAGTAATGAATAGTATCGACATCACTATCTGCAAGAGCATCACTATCATTCGTTTTCTTACTCTTTGCATCAGAGACCCCTTTTTTGAAAATATCCGATGCCATCTCAGCTGTTAACTCCACTGACTTGCCTGCTTCCGTAAGTGTCCACACACCTCTTACGCTCTTATCGATGTATCCTGCTCCAACAAGATAATTTCTTGCAAAAGCAACTTCATTTTCAAATTTGTTAACTTTCGTTTTGCCTCTTGTTTCGTTTATCACATCATCCGACAGATGCTCGTTTTCAATGATTTTCTTTCTTGCCTCTACCGGTGTCGCAGATCCTCCCAAATCACGTAGTGCCTGTAATAATGGCATAAACCATTTGAGAAATTCTGCTTTAGAAGTCTTTTTTCCTTTTTCAATAGACTTCTCTTGATTTACTTTCTCAGAGATAACCCATGCCATATAAGATAAATCTGGGAAGCTCTTGTATTCATATTGTCCCGCTTCCAGAACTTTTTTACACAGATCCTTTATTTCAAGATAATCTGCTGCATATGGAACTTTCTTCAATTTCTTCTCAGCGGCTACAACAAATTCGCCTGGCATATTCTGAGCATTAGATATAAACCATCGATTTCTGGAATCCAAGTTGATAAATGTATAAGGGCGAATCCAATAAAGGGCCATCGTAATATTCCAGCGAATACAAAGCTGATCATGTACCTTGTCATAAGCATTGGAGAATTTCTGGCGATTATCTTCTGTGTCATTATCAGCCAATGCAAGAGCTACCTCAAACAAGCTCCACAGGTTATCAATATCATTTGCTTTTCTATCATCCTTAAATCCATAGAATGTCGCTTTCAGATTATTGAGAACCGGAATTCCATCAAAATTGCTCGGCACCGTTGCAGAAATTTCGAATTCTGACGCAATCCCATTAAGAATAGCGATTCTATTAGCATTTGTGATTCCTTTGTTAAATGTACCAAAGATGGTAAACGGATCAATATCAATAATCTCATCGCCACTTTCAAGTTTCGGAACACTAATTCCAGTTGCGTCATACACCGCATATATTTTCTGAATAAGAGTCTTTCTATCGGTCTTGAAATGAAGAAGTTTAGTAGCAAACTCTGTGTAAAAATCTATCCAATCATATTGCATTTAAAGAAGTACCTCCTTATGCATTATTTCATCTAACATTTCTGCATCATGCCTGAAAGTTGCAATCCGTAACACAATCTCAAAATCGTTTGAACTGTTGTAAGCATTCATCTCAAATGAGTATTCTTGTGCAACCTCCTGACTCGATGCTTTGTACATCATTTGAGTATAAAAAAATGAGCTTTTCCAAAAGATTTCCATTACCTGAAAAAGTCCGGAAATACACCACTTTCAGTTCATTATTTATCTTTTCATGACATTGAGACCACTGTCTCATTCTGTGTATCATTGTCCAAACTTAGTATAAACTTTTTTTCTATAATCGACAACTTAAATTCTATGGATTTCATCCACTGACCATTATGTTATACTGATTGTATAAGAAATTCAAGCATAATTATGTACACAGCCAAAGATGGCTTAACCAAGATAGAAACTACCTTTTATGAAGATACTGTATGGCTGTCCATAGACCAGATAGCAGAGCTGTTTCAATGTGACCGCAGTGTTTATAGTAAAACATGTACGTAACATTTTCAAAGAGGGATGAATTAGACAAAAATTCAATGTTGGCAAAATTTGCCTACACTGCCACAGATGGCAAAAAATATAATGTAGATTGCTATAACCTTGACGTCATTATCTCCGTAGGTTACCGAGTGAAATCCCATCGTGGTACACAGTTCCGTATCGTTGCTATTTCACTTCAAAAATTATTTTTCCTCCGCAAAAGGTAAAGCACATACCACATGTTATAATTACTGATATTACAAAAGAAAGCACAAAGTTATATATACATCCAATACCTGTTAGCGAAATAAAATACTGACACAATACAACAACCGGCAAATGAACAATGTAAAAGTAATAAGACAATCTCCTGAGCAATAACTGTACATCTCATTTGTATGATCTAAATGCATTTTTCCTATACAAATCAGTGCCGGAATACCTGCAATAAAGGAAATATAATTACAAATCTCATTCATTATCTCATAATTTCCTATATACACATACAAAACAACATTCATGGCTGAAGCGATAATAAAAACCGTAATAGTAAAGCCTTTGTATTTCATTAACTTCTCTATGAAGGATTGTTGACTAAATAGGTAATACCCTATCAAATATACTCCAATGTCAATCCAGCCTCACTTCTAACCGCCTCGAATTGCACACAGTAAACATCTTTATGACTTCTATATTTGTGAAACAATTCCCAATATACTGCTACATAACAAGGATCATATTTATCCCTAATACTTATTAATGACATCAATATTATCAAACTGTGGAAATATCATTATTGTTCGTTGCATAAATTTTCTACCAATCCATTTTTTCTGTAATCAGTTCCACCCAGGCAACCTCAAATTCTGCTTTGGCGGCGACATGCTGTAATGCAAGATTTGAAAAGCTTGTCCCATAATACGGCACGGTTTCTTTTTTGAGAATGTCGGCTTTAAGCATTGAAACAAGTCCCGTGGCAATATGCCTGCCCTCGAAATTCTTGTTTACGTTGATTCCAATCTGCCAAAAAGAAGGACTGTCAGCACCGGCTCCTGCCATGCCGACTATCTCATGATCTATAATTGCTGCAGCTGAAAGTACATCCGGTGACTCTTCGCTAAAACAAAATGCTTCATCAAACCTGTTATCATCCTTAAATTAAAGGATTTCCTCCTGATTGTATTTTTTTATTTCAACACCCTTTATTTCGTGTACACAATCATCCTTTGGAATGAAAAACGGATGGGCTGTTTTCACCCTGTATCCATCTTTCTTTAAAATTTCATCCAGTTTTCTAAAATTTGAGGCATCCATAAACCAGTTACCCAAATTGTTGGAAACTACTTCCTGCATACCTCAATAATGCTCTTTTTTCCTGTAAATATCAGTTTTCCGTTTACAGCAATCACCTTTAAGACACAATCATCCGCTTCTTCAAACTGTCTCCTGCCTTCAAGCTTTTCATATTCTGTAAAATGATTTTATCATCCTTTATATCCGAAACCTGACAGCAATAGTCAATTGCTAACTGTTGATATAGTTTTTCTTTTATATAATCCATATCCAACACCTCACTCTAAACTAACCTTATCACCTATTCGCATTTTCTATAAGCAAACAGTATCACAATATAATAATAAACACAGATATTATTTTCTCCCAATAATTACAACATGGTTACTTGCTCCTAAAACGGACTGCTCACGGCATACACTATAATGATAATCACACCATATCCTGAATTGTTTTTCATTCCACTTGTCTACCTTTTGTGCTAAAAGAGGAGTCAAACCACCCTGCGCAAAATGGTCAACGATTTCTAATCCATGTCTTTGATAAATTGATTCCATCTCATCTTTTGAAGAATAATATGTGTCTGTCCAAAAACACTTCTTATCATCATGCCTTAATACACCAAAATCAAAAAACTTACACACTTTACTTGACAAACTCTATTCTTCTTTATTTTTCGTATGATTTGCAACCCATGTTTGTCCAGGCTGCAAGTTATATCCATGTTCAGCTGCGCTAGCAATCTTTTTCTCTGATGCATGCCAACCTTCCGGTAAATTTCTTATATGTTCTGTTACATCAATTGGATCATCTACATATTTCCTGTCAGCTTTTAGCTCATCTAAATCAGCCCGATTCTGTTCAACTTCATCTGCTTGATAACCTGTATAATCTGTATTTTCATTATCATATGAAAGACCATTCTTTGAACTAAATTCTCCACTTTTTGTAGATTCAGCAATTTTTGTTGTTACAATAGTTGCCGCAACTATACCGGCTCCCTTTATCACCTTTGTCATAGTTGGGTGCTTTGCAGAGAATTTCACAATAGATTTCCCTATAGTTTTTATTCTGCGCTTCAAGTTCTGTCCAAAACCAACCTCTGACAAATTTGCCTCTTTGCTATTCTTTGGTTGTGTATTTACATGCGAAACTCCAATTTCCACTGTATCCTCAGTTTTATTCTCATTAACAGATTTTACAAGGTTTAGTGATTCTTTGTTTTTATTTTCCTGCGTTAATTGAATACTCACTATCGGTTCTGGTAAATGAATTATTTCACATGGCATGAATGGTCCATCTCCAAAATCAAACTTTTCTTTTGTAATCGGATTATAATACCAGTTCGTTGGATTTTGCCAATTGCCATCATGCGCCTCAAAATGTTCTGCTCTTGTAAGGAATTGTATATTTCCGGGTTCACCCTGATACTCAGGATACATTTCGGCACTCTTCATATGCTGCCCTTCAAAAGCTTTGCCCTTTTCATCATAAGCTCGCCCTTTTTCAAGAATGTCCTTTTGCTGCTCCGGCGTCCACTCTCTTGTGCCTTTACCTTCTTGTACAAGTTCAAGTTCCTTATTCCATGCTTCACGAACTGCTTTGTTTCGTTCTACAAAACTACTCTTTGCCATAGAATCACTCTCCTATGCCAAGTAGTTCGTATAAATCATTTAGGAAAGCTACAAAGTCCGGATATACCAATTCTTCATCAATTTCTCCAACTTCCTGATTGTATATAGAAATTGTTTCTTCTGCCTTTTTGCATAGAATTGGGTCTCCTGAAGCAAATGCACCTATAACAATATAGTCATCACTCGGTCTTGAATTATCATTTACATCTATAAGGGGCTTATGCTCAATTCCATATAGCTGAACACCTGCCGGAAGAAACAGCTCTCCTCCGTCAGAAAACAACATCCATTCTTTGTACTTTGATGGAAGTGTAACTTCTTTTTCTTTTTCAAATGCCAGTATCTTTTCTTCAGTTGTTTCATCAAAGAAATTCATCTTTCCTTGCTCTTTAAACTTATCTACTATTGCTTTTAATTCCTCTGAAATCATAGTTCATCCTCCAGTTTATATTTTTTCAAAATTGTTAGGAGAATCTTCTAATCCCCACAAAAAAGGGTCTTCCTTAATGTCTCGTCCCATTAAACAATCCTTCAAATTCGGATTTATATTTATGCTATTTATATCGAAAACAGCCGGTTCGCCTACTTTGATATTTGCTCTAAGATTAACATCGTAACCATCTTTATCAAAGTTATTAGTAACCAATACTAAATTATGGCCTCCCAAGCATTTGACCTCATCTGATGAATTGCAAGATTCATATCTTATTCCATCGAAATCACGGTCATTCAATACCCATTGTAACAACAGTTGCGGGATTGTATATTCTTCAACAAATCTGCTCCCCGGATGCTCAACTACTATTGAACAAGCAGCTCTTAATGGATATGTACATATATACTTAAGTAGATATTTTCTTACTTGTTCTACGTCTTCTTCATTATGAAACCAGCAGAAGAAACTGTGCATAAGTGGCATTAACTTTTCTGAAAAGTCGATAAACTTCATGTAATTATCCTCACTCTGAGGAATGTCAAATCTTGATAAAGCAAATTTTTCAGGCTTTCCACATTCATACCAACATAATTCCGCTTGAGAAGCAAGGTATAAACACGGATGCCCCGGCATACTATATCGCTCAGTACCCACTAAATAGTTTTTACTGAATGGAATATGGAACAACTCTTTTCTGTTCAATGCAAAAGGATTATTGTCATTTACTGAACGTATTCTAAAGTAGGCTTCTTGACGATAAGCGCCAGAATACCTCTGCATAAGTTGCGGTTTCATATTTTCGAATACTTCAAAGGCTTTTTGCGAAGCTAGAACAATCCTACCCTTATTATATAATTCCAACACTTCAATTAGCAGACTTGCATTTTTCTTTATAGTATCTATCTGCTCAGAAACCATTTTGCACATTTCCGCTCCTACCAGCTGATTATCCTTTGGTGATAAAGCCGCTTTTACATCAGAAATATACTCTGAATAATTATCTCGAAGAAAATCTACACTTGATCTATTTCCACGATTCAAATGACATCTATACTTTTCAAGAAGACATAGTAGGTTGTCCATTTATATCACCTTCCTTAACATCTATCCCACTGTCCGAAAATGCCTTTAGTATCGAGTTGCCGGATTTATTGTCAACTTTTTCGTTTTCCAAAATTCTCTCAAAAATCCCTGACATCTAACCCACTCACTCAATTTGCGTTATCTAATCCGAGGTCACAACCTGACACACATTTTCGCAGTAGATATGTTTCCATATAAAACAACCGAGCCTTTTCAGAGGTCGGGCTTCCAATCCCAACTTCCGAAAAATCCCGGAAATACGCCGCTTTCTGGCTCTTATTTATCTTTCCTTGACATCAATACCACAGTCTCCACATGCAACGGCATCTTTGTTGGAACACACATTTTCTGCCTCGTGTTCTTCAAAAGAACACATATTATTATCATTCAACAAGTCATGATTATCGCTCATTTTTAAGCTCCTCCTTGTTGTCTACACAGCCTTTTCACAAAGATTCATATATTGGTCTCTGGCATATGGTATGCTTCTATCATCCATACCCTTTAGTACAAATGTCAGCTTATACGGATCAGCTGTGCCATCCTCTTCCATATCACCGACAACGACTTTCTCCACAATGCTTTCAAATACTACTCTGTCAAATTCATCAAGTACATCAGCCCCTTTAAGCTTCTGCCTGATGAGTTTCATCTTATCAGCAATATTCTTCTGTGATAATACGCAGTCAGAAAATAAATGCTTTTCTTCTTCACATTTATCCAACTTATTGCTAATCTCACTGTATTTATCGTCATAGGCTTCTTTAGGAATTTTATCATCCAGATACATATCAGTCAATTTTTTTCTCTTCTTTTCAAGCGAGGAAATCTCTTTCTCAATACGCTTCAATTTTTCTGTACTGTCGTCTTTGGATAATGTTTCTTCCACTGATGACAACACAGATTCAAGTACATCATCAAAATTCTCTGCAAGCAACTTAAACATCTCAAGAAACGCATTTTCGATAACCACTTCATCTACGGCTTTGCTATGTGGGCAGTTTGTAATTCCCTTATTCGTTGCCGTCCGGCATTTCCATACCGGCTTTTTATGCTTTGTATCCTGATTATGGGAACGTCTGGTGAGATTAGTTCCACAGAAACCACACTGACACATACTGCTAAAAGCGTATTTTCTTGCAAACTTGATTCTCTCCGCATCTGATACATTTTCATTAGTACGATATCTGCTTTTTAAAATATCCTGAACTTTATCCCACTCTTCCTCTGAAATAATGGCTTCATGATGATTCTTCGTATAATATTTATTGGATTCACCGTGATTATCCAGACGCCTCTTTGATATCGGGTCTACTGTGTAAGTTTTTCCCATAAGCAAATCGCCCTTGTACTTTTCATTCTTAAGAATTCCCCTAACACCGCTGTCTGTCCACTTAACATTGCCCTTTTTATTGACCTTACCAAGCCTCGTAAGCTCCTTCGCAATTCTATATGCACCATATCCCTGCAGATACAAATCATAAATCAGGCGAACTGTCTCTGCTTCTGCTTCATTGATAGTTATACTCTTATCCTCCGGGTTATAATCATATCCGAGACATCCGTTAAATCCCATCAGCTCTCCTCTGGACATTTTCATCTGCACACCCATTGTCACATTCTGGGATAAAGACTCAACCTCATTCTGTGCAAGAGCAGATAAAAGTGATAACTGCATCTCACTTTCCATCTTTGATGTGTCAATATTCTCTTTTTCAAAAATTACTGTAACTCCCTTTACCTTTAGCATTCTGGTATATTGCAGTGTATCAACAAGATTTCGTGAAAATCTTGATACTGACTTCGTAATTACAATATCTATAAGACCATTCATACAATCATCAATCATCTTAAGAAACTGCTCTCTTTTCGTTGTTTTGGTTCCTGTGATACCCTCATCAGCGTATATCCCAACCATAACCCACTCTTTATTGGAATCTATCTTATCCTGATAGTACTGCTTCTGTGAATTAAAGCTCTGTATCTGCTCTTCTCCATTCGTGCTGACACGGACATATGCTGCTACTCTTTTTCTTGTAATAGTAAGTGGTTTTCCCATCTTTCTGCGGTCTCTGATAACAGGACCATCCACTTTCTTTATTACTTCTACCTGTTTTTCATCCATAGAAAACGCTCCTTCCCTAAAATCTGTCTGTATAAAATAAATTGGCAGTAACATCATTTCTGCTACTGCCTACACTATAATTCAAAATATAAATATTAACGAATGTGCGGCTATGCTGTCATAAAAGTTATAACATCATATTCACTCATAATATGAATTCTTGTTCTACTGTACTCATCTTCGGTAATCAGTCCCTTGCGGAAAATCCACCCAAGTACAGCCAGTTTCTTGGCTAATTCTAATTCTTTTGCCATGTGTAAACACCCCCTTCTTAAAATACTAAACATATCACCTTCTTTTACCGAAATCTCAATTGTGATAATCATACCGTTGAAAGATACTTCATTTGGCTTTCTGCATATCACATGTTGTCAGTCTCACAGCTGACCTTTAGTCCCCCGAATCGCTTCGTGACCTGTGGGCTACTCCTGTTCGAGTCCGTTTCCCACCCTTGACGGAAGTGTCTTCACCCGCTCCGTTTCCTACCGGAAACATCTTCGCTGGTTCTGTTGGCATATAATAAAGCTCATTTAGTTTTCAATGTACAAAAAAGTTGTAGAACATATGTTTGTTCTATGTTATAATATTTATAGCCATTTCAGATATCTTCTGCTGTCTGCTGGCTATGTTTTGTTGTGATAATGATAGTAAATTTTGAGAATGAAACACATTGACGACATGTTGACTGGAAGTTGACATAGACATGGAGAAAGTATGAAAAATCAATTGACATTTGCACATGTGACAGGTGCATTACTTGACAATAAAATAAAGACTTACCCACAGCACCGGCTTGTGCGTGACCTGTTTTCGCTCTGCCTGTTGGATGAAGCCGCTGACTATGGTGAAGCTTCAGATGATAACATCACATTCAGCCGCTGGTGTAATGGAGCAAGACCTGTTCCTGTAGATATTCTGAATGAATACAAAAATGATACCGGGCGTAATCAGATGATTACGGACTTTAAGAACAAGATTATTCCTAATCTTATAAATGTTTCTAATACCAGATATTTGTTGGAAGATATGATTAATAACAGCCGAAAAATAATTGGCATTACCAAAGCTGATGAATTAATTGCCATTGATGATAATGCCACATTTTTTACAGATGTTATGCTTTACGCCATATTATCTGACCATAACAGAAAGAACCTGTATTCACCGGAGCTTACTGACATTCTGCTAAGTAATCGTTTGCCGGCTGTTGTAAAAGAATTCATCGGAAGAAATGATGAGATAAAAGAATGTGGCAGACTGCTTGCTTCTGAATCCGTTGTTTTCATAAATGGAATCGCAGGAATAGGAAAAAGTGAACTGGCAAAATATTATGCCAGCAGGAATAAAAAGAAATATACCAATATCATCTACCTGTTTTATTCCGGCAGCCTGCGAAAAGACATTGCAGCCATGGAATTTTCAGATGATACATCAGATATGGATGAGGATGCTCTATTTGACTCACATTACCGACTGCTACGCTCCCTGCATCAGGACAGCCTTGTGATACTGGATAACTTTAATGCACTTCCTAAGGATGATGCTTTTTTCAAAGAATTTGTAAAGAATGATTTTGAATTGCTTGTCACGACACGCTGTGAAGTAAAACAATATGCTTCGATTAAGATTAAAGAGATAGCATCTGAAAAAGACCTTTTACAGCTTTTTGCTTCGCATTGTCCTTATTCGGATGATGATACTGAAACAGTTAAACAGATAATAAGAGAAGTTCATTCCCACACCCTGACTGTCGTATTATCAGCTCTTTCACTTGCAGCAGGCGGTCTTGAGCCTGATGAATTACTGCATGAATTAAAGCAGTGTGGGCTTAATATCACAGATAGTGAAAATGTGGAATTATATAAAGATGGGGATTATTATGATGGGCTTATGATTGAACATTTGCGTATTCTTATGCAGATCAGCCGGCTTAACTCTTCTCAAACCGATATACTTAAGAACCTGTCAATCCTTCCGGTATCCGGCGTGTATAAGAATCATTTCAGGAACTGGCTGCAGCTCGCCTCTTTACATGATGTTAATTATCTTGCCCGATATGGTTTTATAACAGATGACATAGAGAATAAGAAAATAAACCTGCATCCTCTGATACAGGAAATCATATATGAGGAATTAAATCCTTGCATTTCCAATTGTCAGACACTTGTAAACAGTCTTCACTCAATCTGCTTGATGCATGGCTTAGAAGTCCGAAAGCCCGATAATACGATACAGGCTATGATAAGTGTTGTAGAAAACATCATCAATGATATTTCTGCCTGTTATCTGCTATTCCTTCAGGATATGTTTCCATATCTTGAAAAATACTCTGTCAGGGATTATATGTCAAAACTGGCTGACCGGATATCATACCTTATGGAACAGGAGCATATCGATTCTGTCTGTGACAGAGCATTACTTTTAGACTACAAAGCAGAGCTTTCATACATTAGAAAGGATTATGATGTGGCTGTAAAGAAACGTGAAAAAGCTATACACCTGCTTGAAAATGAAGATGACACTATGAACACCATGAATCAGAAGCGCTATATCAATCTACTCTCAAATCTTTATAACAATCTGTCCAATGTATATCTTGCACTTAAAAAAACTGATAAAGCAACCGAAGCCTTACACAAGGCATTTGAGATAAGGATTTCATATGCTGACACCGGCATAATTGAAACGCATGATATGCTCCAACAGATGCTTAATCTTGTAAATATGCTGATACTTGCTGGTGATTTAGAGCTTGCACGGCTTGTCCTTAATCAATATGATGCTCTTGTAACAGATAACGAAGGCTACAACACTTTAGATTATGGCTGCTGCCGACTTGCTTCCGGAATAATTGCATTAAAGGAAGGTAAACCAGTAGAAGCCGAAAAGAATCTACTGGCAGCAGAGAGTATTATCAATGCTGCTATGGATACCAGTGATTCTGATTTAGCTTCATCTGATACTGCTGTTTCAGCATTTGATAATTATGTTTCTAAGAATAACTATCTGAAATCTGTATACGGATATCTGAATAATCTATATGCCAGATGGCACAAGCCTGAGAAAGCACTGGAATATAAAGAAAAATGGCTGAATGCCAAGAATGAACAAAATAAGAATATCACACACAGAAACGCATAAACTATTAATGCCACTAAAAAATACTGTTTGACATCGCCAGATATCAATGGTATAGTATCTTTAGTGGTTGCGCTGCGGAAACTTGCGATGCCCGCAGCCGGTGGAGTTCCATGCGTGGGCTCCACTTTTTTTATGCTAAAATAAAGGAGGATTCAGAAATGGCTAATAAAACATTTTTCACATATGATGAGCAAATCGAAAAGCTTGAAAAAGAAAAGCAACTTATTATTTCTAATCCTGAATTTGCCAAAACCACTTTACAAAAGTTAAGCTATTTTTCATTAATCGGTGGATATAAGGATTTATTTAAGCATAAACCATCTGGTAATTATCTATATGGTGTTACTTTTGAAGAAATTACCGCTTTCTATTACTTTGACGAAGAATTAAGAACTCTCTTTCTAAAATATATCTTACATGTGGAAAGACAGTTAAAATCCATGCTTTCCTACTACTTTTGCGAAAAATATGGAGAACAACAGACGGCATATTTAACTGCAGCTAATTATAACTATACTCGCAGAAATCAAAGCAAAATAAATCGCCTGATTACTACCTTAAGTAAAACTATCGCCTTGCCAAGCAACTATAGTTATATCACTCATCATGCAACAGTGTATGGAAATGTCCCTTTATGGGTAGCCACCAATGCGCTTACTTTTGGACAAATTTCAAAAATGTATCAATATACTACTTCGGATATCCGCACCAAAGTTAGTCTGAATTTTGCCAATATGTCCGAGGTTCAGTTGCATCAGCTCATCCGTATCCTTGCAAGCTGTAGGAATGTATGTGCTCACAACGAGAGACTCTATTCATTTCAAGTGAATGAAGCTATTCCTGATACAGTTTTACATAGTAAATTACAAATACCACAAAAAAACGGACAATACGCTATCGGCAAGAAGGATTTATTTGCAGTAGTGATTGCTTTGCGTTATCTTATTGACAATCAGGAATTTAAACAATTTAAAGCTGAGCTCAAACGATTGATTCATTCCGTTCTCAAGAACTGCCCACACATCAGCCAGGAACTGCTATTTTCCAAAATGGGCTTTCCTGAAAATTGGGAAAAAATTGTGCGCTTTAAAAAATAGTTACATGACATACAATCAGTGAAAGAAGTTACACACATGTTTTCTATTAATATAACCGTAACTATTCTTCATCATAAAAGTCATCAAGTACATATGTTGTTACAGGTGTAATATAAAGTTCATACTTAATAATAAGCCTTACTAGATCATTGCCATCAATTAATGTTATTGGTGTACCTTCTCTTGCTGCCTCCCTTGCTGCATTAGTAAATCTGCTATTTGTAATAAACACTCCATAATCTGCCTGGAATTTATTCATAGCACCCAAAAACTGATTTATATCAGGCTCACTCACAGGCGCTGTGTTATATCGTTTACATTGAATTACAACTCTGGTTGTTCTGAAATCATCATCGTCTGTATGATATCCATATCCATCAATTCCACCATCATTCGATATTTTAATACCCTTATCCGTAAACTGTACTCCCATTTTAGTAAGTAATGCTCTCGAAAACTGTTCAAATTTCTTAGGGGACATATTTGCTATAGCACTTTGCAATTTCACCTTAACATCATCCAATATATCATCGCCATTAATACTGTTTTCATCTTCTGTTTCTTTTGGAATTACACTATTCTTCTCTTTATTCTTAGCTGATTTTTCTTCCCAATAAACAGCTGCCTTTTCTCGAACTTCCTTCTTAACATCAAAATTTGAAACATCAACAGCGGCTCCTTTTTCTGTTAATGTCACAAGTGGTTTATATCTAACATATGTAAGGAATCCCAAATAACTTAACTCTTTAAGAGCAAAATTAAACTTAAAATCAAATTTCTTATATTTAGAACCGGTTTTATTAGATGTATATAGCTTTTGTTCAAATTCAGCAATCTTCTCGTCTTTTTCACTAATTCTATCCCTAATTTCTGCTCTCTCCAATTGCCCACCGGCTTCTTGTAGCACTTCTATGATTGGCTTTATTAAGTATGAAACTTGTTCTTCTGTATTTAATGTATCGTAAAACATTATGTGCCTTCCTTTTCTTTGCATATTTGTTATTTATTAAATAATATCCAATATTCTTGTAATATCATAGCCCATATCATCATAATTATTTCTCTGATAAATGATTATTTACAGACTTTTCTTCATAGTCTCTAGGCAGCTAATCCTCTTAGCTGCCTACCCGCCAATGGAATATTTGGATTCAGGCATTACCCTTGCCTTCCTACGGTCATTCTTATTATATTCTCAAACTAATTTACTATTCCTATAAGAACAGTGTTTTATCATATAATTCTTTCCAATTCGCTGGTAATACATTCATCTTATATATATATCAACTTTTGTTTTTGAAATAAGTTTTTCTAATTCCTCTGCCAACATATCAGCATCTTTTTGTGGTAATATCTTCTTCAATGCATATAATCGTGAATAAAGATTTGTATTATCCGGAAGTACATCTGCACTATCCCTATTATCTGGAATTACCACAGAAGAAGTCATACCAACCACCATAGAAGGATGCGCACAATAATTTCTTAGATTTCTAACTGCATCTAACCATGTGTCCATCTGCTTTGTTACTTCCTTTTTATAGTTATTTTGTGAATATGTATAAGCTAATAAATGTAACAGAGGATAGGAAATTACAGAAATAAGTATCCCATGTTACATTGTCATCATCGACATGCCAAAATAGGAATGTAGCAATCGGATAATCCAAAAGAATGGAGTCCCACAGCTTTTCAATCTGCTCCATGCTCCATACATACTGTCTTTGGAACGCAGGAATTACGTACTTGCCATCTTTTATATTCTAAATAACCTCATATATCGTAACGCTGCTGTCAATTAATACGCTCATGTTTACTCCCCTCCCTGATAAAAGCTATTTTTGTATTGCAGTAAGACTTTCTCAACCTCACTCCAAATCCATACTCTTTCACCATCATCTTCAAAAACTTTTCCATGTGATTTAGGACCGTCAATCTTCATCTGTGAGTAGTTGTTTTTGAAAGTCGGAACATACAGGTCGGGATGATTCTTATCACTACACAGCCTCTCCATCATTGTCAAAGTAGCTTCTCCGGCAATATCTACTGCCTCGAAGTATGCTCTGATAATTTTGTGGTTGTACTGAGTAGGTTTTAATGACCATATAGGAATACGCTGAATTGCTTTTCCGTAATAATCTTTGCTTTCATTAGCCCTACTTGCAGCCTTTGGATTATATTCCTGAGAGGCCTTTTCAAACGATTTTGCAATATACCAACGCATACAGGTTTCAATAGCTACATTCTCACTCTCATTTGTAAGTTTTAATGCAAGGCAAAACTTCTCATATATATCAGAATCTACAGCAAAACAAATTTTCTTTTCCATACTACACCGCCTCTCAAAAGGTACAATAATCTACCATTCAGTATAACTGTTTTATTAGTGTTTTGTCAATACTAATCGACTCTTGAGTATATACAAAAGTTTCCCGCCGAAGCGAGGCGCCAATAATCTGAACTGTATTTACCTGTGGATATCCACGCTTGTGCCGGATTTGAATTCCACGATAACTTTCTCATGAACAATATTCAAATATGTATCAAGACTCATTGCCCTTCTGCCATTTTCAACACTTTTGATAGTATCCAATGATACATCCGCCCGTTCTGCAAGCTCTGTCACCCTGTAAAGTGCCGCCCCGCCCTTTGCCTTTGTTTCATCAACAATGTTCTTGGCAGTAGATTTTACCTGTACCTTTATCTCAGATACCTGTGACTTTATCTGCTCACATCTGACATTGAGTCGCTCCTGTGCTTCTGTTAATGCTTTTTTTGCATTATTGATAAAGGTATCTTGTGTATTGTTGCCTCAAGTGTGGCAAACAGTGCCTTTGCCTCCTCAAAGTTCTTTCTCTCAATCGTGATCGTCAGGTATCTTTCCTGTTCAATCCCCTGTCTGCCCTCAATAATCTTCTCCTCAATAATGTCATTGTAGATTCTTCGGTAATTATTGAATCCATCGTTTTTTTCTGTAATAAGAACCTTATCACGGAGATCCTCCATATTTTTGTTTTTATTGTTAATCGTAATCTTATAATTACAGTCCAGCGAATTTAAGAATTTGCAGTATCTTTCAAAAATACCGTTTTCAGCCACCGCCATAATCTCTATGGTTTCCTGAATGGATTTCGGTGTCTTGTACAAAGGCTCACTTTCCTTTTTCAAGAGCTTAAATCCGTCCTTAAATAAACCCATTGTCTCTAACCTCGCTTTCTTATCTGTGAAAGCCCGCCGGGAACATCACCCAACGGGCTTGTTCCCGACCCCACGGTCAGATACATATTAATAGTTGTGTTTATCCTGCTTACACTAATGGTATATCCATTGACTTCATAACAAAATTTGTGTATAATTTTGTTATCAAACAAGGAGGTGTTTTTATGCCAGCAATCAAATCAAGTGCTGATTTAAGGAATAATTACAATGAAATTTCTACATTTTGTCATAATTATCCTGAACCAGTTTTCATTACGAAGAATGGAAAAGGCGATCTTGCCGTTATGAGCATTGAAGCCTACGAAGAACTGACCAGCCGCTTTGAACTTTACAGCCAGATTAAAGAAGGAATGGACGATATTGCCACAGGCAATACAAGACCATTTTCCGAAGCTATGGCTGATATCAGGAGCCGCCGCAATCGATGAGCTATCAGGTTCATATCACTTCCACCGCAGAACACGATATTATGCGTGCTGCGGATTACATTGAATTTACCCTCAAAAATCCTAATGCCACAGATAATCTGTTATATGCTGCGACTGAACAGATAGGCTCACTAGCCGACCTGCCACAGAAGTTCCGTCTGGTAGATGATCCGGTACTGGCAAGCTGGGGCATTCGTTTTGTGATAATCAATAATTACCTTGCTTTTTATACGATTGATGAAGAAAAGCAGACTATAATCATAGTCCGATTTCTCTATCAGAAAAGTAACTGGACTTCCATTCTTCGACATGGATTTTCCCTCATTTAAGGAATCTGTTTTTATGCAGGTTCCTTTTTAGTGCATACAGGCAACGGCGAAATCCTCTCCCCCGCAGTTAAGGGAAGAAATGCGGTAATCCGCAGGGGGGCGGCTTGGCTGGTTTCCGTCAATATAGCGATTACGGCGGCGTGTCCTGCCCACCTTTGTTCCCCTCTACGGACAGAAACGGAAAATGCCAAACGCTCATTTGGATTTTTCATCACTACTACGGCAGGCAAGCCCATTTCGGGCAAACTTCCCCATCACTCACTACTACAAGGGAACAGGGCGTTTTGCCAAAAATGGTAGCAAAAAACGCCACGGATTTTCAAAAATCTGTGGCGTTGCTGTTTGGAGCAGTATTCAATTTTAGTCTCCCGTTCCCTCTTTTGGGTAAAAGAAAAGGACAACCGATTTTGGCTGTCCTGTGAAAATGTGTATTATGTTGTATTATGTAAGATTGACAAGATTAAATTTGAAGATCATTCTTCTACAAAGTATCTGTATGCAGCGGCTTCAAGCTCTCCACATTCGTTAAGCAAGTTGCCATTTTCATCATAAAGCTTATAGGTAATTTGAGTATTACCTAACGACGCTTCTCCGTCCAATCCAAGCAACAAAGTATAATAATTTTCTTTTAGTACCAAATTCAATAGATCATACAAATCATCTTTTGATATACCTTGTTCAGTTATTGCACTGATTTTTTTGCCGACAACTGATGAAGAATTAGGATTGAAGTATTCGGCTAAAATGGTTTTCTTTTCTTCGTAGCATAATTTAACAAATTGTTCTCCTGTCATTTTTATACTTCCCATACCGTAGTGTAAAATATATATTTATATTTCATTCTGTCGGAACTATTATAGCACATAGATGTGAAATTTTCTACCGTCTTTCCCCCATAATGGGCGGGAGCGACAGCACTTTAGTCTGTCGCTCCCTTGATTGCCACAAAATCAGGACGGGCGGTGGCTGTCATAGGGTGGCGCAGTATGCGCCGTTCATTTTACCCTTGACGGCTGCCGCCTGTTCTGCTATCTTCCCTCGGCTGTACGGAATAGCGGCGGGGCTGTCGTTATCATAGTGTCCTCCGAAGGACATGTTTCTGAATCCTCATCCTCAGGAGTTACAATGCCATCCAGAACTCCCGATATGGTTTCCTCATTATAGTGCTTGAATGGCGTAAGTATGTCAGGCAGCATCCGGTGGATTCTGCGGCACTTATCATTGCCGCACTGATGCCTTGGAATTCTGAGCCATTCATGTGTTCCGTCTTCGTATCTTATGATACGGCTGCAGTAATCCCGGAAGATAAGACTGCCTTTCTGACATATGGGACAAAGAAATTCACTGCTCTCTGATAAAAATATGCTGTCCTTTTCTTGTAAAATCTGTTACAATATACATGGTGTTTACCAAGGTTCCGGATGCCGATCTTTTGCGGGAAGGGCTCCGGAGCCTTTCCTTTTATCTTAATAAGGACAGTATAATGGTCTATGGCTGGACAATCAAGAGGTCAGGTGATGGACAAGATAAGAAATCATAAACACTCAGGACAGAAATCGTTCCCCAAAGAATGGACAAAGTACAGTAAGAATGGACTTAGACATAAAAAAGAACAGCTTATATGATTTCTCATATAAGCTGTACATAGATTTCTTTATTCTTCTTTTTCTTTATTACCCAAAATATCATTTTTTGCTGATAATAACGAACTGACAAAAATAATCAGGCAAATCACACTCGTAATAGAAATTAATATCGCCACTGCTTGACTTTCAACAGTTGTTGGACATATGTCGCCATATCCAATAGTAGTAAAAGAAATAATTGTATAATACAATAAATTCCATTTGGATATAGAACCACTGCTGCAATTATATGCCCCATCAAATGAAAAATATGTCCATAATACTAATAAATACATATTTAAAATTATCATTAATACAATAAGAAGCGAAGTAAATAATATCAGAACTCGATTTTTACTTTCTCGTTTATTTTTATCTTCAATAATACAGAATGGATTTTTAACAATTTTTATTAGAATTTGTATATTTAATATGTAGCATGATACTAACCCTACAAAGAGGAAAAATAAATTATCTCGCATTTCTTTTTCAGCAATGAATGAAAAAAAAGCTAATAAAGTAAGTAGTAAAAAACTACACATCATCTTTATTCCTATTTTTCTGTCTTTTACATCTCCAATAAGTTCAACAGTTTTAGAAAAAATTGCTAAGACGCATCCAAATCCAAAATACATAATCAATGATGTTATAATCCATATTAATACAGAGATAGCAATATTTTTTATCGACACTGTCCTACCATCTAACAAGCAACATTTTTGAAATGAAATCAAATAAAATACCATCAATAACATTATTCCTACAAACTTTAATAGAAATTTTAATATTGGACCTTGTTGGTTTACAAGTTCATAGTATACATTTTTTATCGCTTTAAATATCCGTTCTATTATACTTTTTTTCTTTTCAAATGTACAAACCGACACAATAACGAATACTATAGTTATAAATTTTATTACAAATGATATCATACTGTTCCCCTATCTTTTCATTATTCTTGATGGCTATTATTTTATTACTATTATTCAATTTCATCAATATCTCTTATGTTAGATATATACTTGCCAACACCTTTGCCTGCTCGATTGCCACTTTTCTTAGTTCATTGCACGGATGATTACAGGTACCTTACGATACCCCAGCTTCTCAGCTGCAAATTTTCTTCGGTGCCCGGATATGATCTCATATACTCCTTCCGGTCTTGGCCGGACAATCAACGGATTCAGTATTCCATATTTCCTGATGCTGTCCTGGAGCTCGATCATCTGACTGTCTGCCTGAACTTTGAACGGATGATTGGTAAAGGTTCTTAGCCGTTCCAGCTCGATCTCTACAACTTTTTCACCTGTTTCCCATTGCTCTGTTTTTTCTTCTACTGGCATTCTTCCTCCTTTTCCCTGAACGTAAAAAAGCCCGCCCAGATTAGAATTGTTTTTCATCTAATCTGAACGGACCTTACCGTCAGACTCGAATACTTCCAAGCAAGAATATATTGTTATCACTAATTTAAAACCCAAACCTCATCCTACACTGTAGCTGAACTCTCCGGGTGGCAATCCCAAAAATCATAATGGGTGGCAGTTTTTCATTTTCGGTGGCAGATTTTGTATCTACCGGTAATCTTCGGTGGCAAGTTGCCACCCAAAATCGCTCCAAAAACAAAATTGCAGTAATAATTGTGGTCAACTATTACTGCAAAAATGGCTGTTCCCAGCGGGAATCGAACCCACAACTAGCGCTTAGGAGCTCGAATCCACCTTGGAAACGTATATAATTCTGAGTTAATCCAAGTCAAGGAAAACCTTGATTTTTCTAACTATTCTGTAATTCCATGTCAAAATAAGAAAACGTAAAATCATCTGAGAAAAACGGTTTTCGCTGTCAAATCGCTGACATTGTCACCCTGAGGGTTCAACCATTCCGTTCCAATGGATTCATATATATGGCTACCATTCCAGCTACAACATAGCAGTAATGATAACACTGTTTTCTTATTAGATTACATATATTATAGCGTGTATGAGGTCGGATGTCGATGGTTTTTTGACCATAATTTACTTATACATATATAGAACTCACATACATTATGATATATGTAACCGACAATACTATATGGTTGCCCAAATCATACCCAGAAGTAAAGATTTAAATACAAACCGAAGTCTCCTTCATAAACTTCAATCTATATTAAATTTTATTACTCTATTAGCTTTGCATCTTCTATCACATTACCCTCGTAATCATTACACATCTTATCAAGATACATTATTTCAGAAATTTGTCTTTTATCATCCATATCTCTATATTCGATATTGAACTGCTTAAGTTCTCTATTTAATATTTCCTCTGATTCAATAAAAATATTTGTAAATAAACAAATACTTCTCTTTTGAAAAACTAATATTGTATCATTTTTTCTACGTATATAGGAATATTTACCTCCATAAAACATTTGGCCAATAACATCGAATGATGATAGCAAAGGGGTGTCCTCATACATATATACCGGTAATTGCCTAACCATCTTTCTCACTGCATTACTTTCTTTACATAAAAACTTTGTTTTGTAAAAAACAAAATGGCATTCAAATGATTTTAGAATATCAAATAGTGTTTGATTGTCTTCCTCAAAAAATATATAAATATATGATATTCTTTTACCCTCTTTCTCATCATAAACACAAATAAACTGAAACTCTTCAAAGCCTCTCATTCTGTTAAGAATATATACATATTTTCTTTCTTGTTGCTCTAATATTTGAATAAATTCCTCTAATGTTTTTATACGCTTGATAAAATGTTCCTTATCTTCGTTAATTCTAGCAGGTTTTGCGGAAAGCAATTCCGCTCCTTCAAAAAATATAGCTTGTTTTGTTCCTACTGACTCAACTCGTGTTACCAATCTATCCTTTATCGGATGAAATGCATACATTTCCTCTATTGCATCCATAGCTACTCCATGAATATATTGCACGTCATCCATCTTATCTAAACTCAAACTTCCCTCATAAACAGAATGAAAATCATTATTATTATCATTTTCTCTAAAAAAAAAGTTAATTAATATTTCAAATCTTTTATTTGGTGAATATCGTACATTATTGATTGGATTGCTAAAAAACTTAATCACATCTTTTTCTGTTCTGAACTTTCCAACAGGGATCTTACTCAAATCAACATTTAACGCAACTCGTGCTGTTTCTCGTAATATTTGAATTAATTGTTTCGCATCCTCTTGTTCACTAATTTTTCCATTTAAACAACATAATTTTCTAAAATGATTATAGTAAACATTATTTCTCATTTTTAACGAACCGATAGCATCAATATAATCTGACACTCCTCTAGATACACATCTAAGCATCAGTTCTATGTTCACTGCTACTCTCTCCTGCATGCGTCCCATGTATGAAAACAAAGCATTTTTTATTACATTACTTCTGTCATCTAGTATTCCATTTTTCTCTAGCATCATAACAAACTGACCATAAGATGTTGTGGAATATAGCAAACTGTGCGTAAATTCATGATTAATTACATCTAAAATACGATCCTTATTTAAGCCACTATCAATAGCTGTTCCGTTTGTAAATCGGAATTGTCCCTCATCGCCAATACTCATTTGTTACCTCCTTTTTTCAACTAATATTATAACATGCTTATACAGAATAATAAATATATAACAGACCACTACTGTCACCTACTCGTATTAAATTAATCCAACAAGTAATGAAACAAAGTTCCGATAAATGCAACACCGCCACCGACCATAAGTCGCTTCATTCCCTATGACTTTGCACCGGGATTATCATTTCCGTATCCTTCGAGAAGATTGATAACTCCCCATACACCCACACCTGCGCCGATTGCGGTTACTACTGTTTTAAGTCCTGTTACTGATGTTGTAAAAAAGCCCATTTGTTTGTCTCCTTTTTCAAAAAATAAAAAGGGAGCTTCTCTGAATTATAATCTTTAGAAAAGCTCCCATATCATAAGTTCCATATTCAGTTGTAAAACAACTTTTGGTCACAATGTCCAGAAGTTAAGCTGTGATTTCTCCGACATCGCATACCTCATCCACCACATCATTCCTCTTAAAGCGGAGTCTGTTGCGGTTCTTGACGTATTTTTCAATGTCAAATTCATTCTTTTTGTCATAATCGGATAACAGCGGGTACTGCTTATGCTTCGTTATATCAAATTTATCTGAGAAAAATGGTCTCACACCTCTAAGCTGCATGATACACTTGCTGCCATCCATAACCGCAATCTCGTCCTGACTCATTAACTCCTTTCCGGTCTTTTGATAATTCAGACCGTAGGACTGGCTCGTACCTCTCGTATCCGAGGTATTATAAAGGTCAATTGTTTCTTTTCCAAGGATTTCTGCCAAGTCTTTCAGAGTATCTTTCTCTTTTTCTCCCAGAAACAGGGTAGTGTCGCAGTTTCCTTCAATCGTGGAAGCGTTGTCCCGGTACAGAGCCTTAAGCTGTGACTTTGACTGCAAAATAATAGAAGCTGATATTTCCCTGCTACGGATAGTAGCAATCAGCTTCTCAAACTGTGGAATCTGCCCGATGTTCGCAAACTCGTCCAAAAGGCACCGGACGTGAATCGGCAGTCTCCCATTATATACATCATCTGCCTTGTCACAGAGCAGATTGAATAACTGCGAATACATGATACTTACAATGAAATTGAATGTCGCATCGGTATCGGAGATAATGACAAACAGTGCTGTCTTTTTCTCACCCAATGTATCAAGCTCCAGTTCATCATAAGCAGTCAGGTCACGCAGCTCCTTGATGTCAAATGGTGCCAACCTTGCACCACAGCTAATCAGAATTGATTTTGCTGTCTTTCCAGTAACAAAATGTCAATAGTTTTTTAATCATTTTTCTCAAAAAGGCAAAAAAATAGAACGTATAGTTTATTTCCATACGCTCTATCTCACATTTCATATTAAATTTTGAATTCTACAAATTTTTTATATTTCGTTGTCAATATGTTTTCTACTCTAACGCCCCTTTTACTTTTTTGTGGGAAATGCACCGCTCCTCCCGATTGGCAAGTGCCTTCACCCTGCCTTCTAACAGAAGTTCCCTTCCTTTTTCATTTCTTGTATACACACAGTCATAATTTCCGATATACGGATGCATGCATTTTGCAAAACGTTCCGCATCCTCCTTCTTTTTCGAAAAACAATTTGGAATGGCATAGAAACCATTCAGTCCTTTGTGTCCCTTCTTTTTCACAAGTATGTAACGCTGGTTGTCGATCACATCAAAAAATTCATTGACACACTGTGCGAACAACGCTTTATCCCTGCCGCTTCCACCGGACAGATAAATAATATGGTTATCCGGTCCGTTTGATTCTGTCTCAACTTTACAGTGTGTTTCTTCCAGAAGCTGTTGCTCCTCTAATGCTTTGCGGATTCCATTTCCAAATGCCTTTAATCTTTTTAGCGGACTTCCCAACATGAAAATTTTCGGGAAACGTATCATAATTCCAGCCAGTCCGGCAGCAATGAAGAAGTAACAGGTTCCGGCCAGGATACCATTTTGGGACGCTGCAGCAACAATACCTGCCCCAATTGCCCCGATCAGACACAGAATTCCTGACAGGATCATTGTAAGAATCGCATCCCAGAAAACAACACTTGTGACAAATTTGTCTTTTACTTCTGTCTCATCCACAATATCCATTTTGTCATAGACTGCAAGTGCACTGTTCCAACGTTCTTTTAACGTATCGCGCTGCCCCGACATTTTCAGCATTTGTCTGTTAATCCTGTCAATATTCGTTTTATTAAATGGCGTTTTAATAACTGACAACCGTTTCATTCCATTTTCAATCGTATTTTCTGTATAATGCAGACCGAGAAAATGTTCCATCCTTCGCTCCAGCATACTGTAATCTTCACTGATCTGATTGTCATCTGCCTTTAGCACTTCGTTCCACGGTCTTAAACAGACTAAATGCCAGATGTTACTTGTTTTTTCCGGATGTTCTTTCATCACACGGATGGCACGCCCTCTCATCTGGTTGCTTAACATAAATGAGCCTACAAAGCTTGCAAGGATCAGGGAATTGATACAAGGAGAATCCCATCCTTCCCCTAACAGCGATTTTGTACCGATCAGCACCTGCATATAGCCTTTTGAGAAAATATCTGTTACCGCCCCTGTGAGAAAATGTGCATTTCCAACCGCTGTCACTTTAAGATAATCTGTTTCAGAAAGATTTCCGATCCTGCTGAATGTAACTTTTCCGCTCATTCCGATCGCCTGCTCTAATGCTTCTCTTGCCTCTGCCGGAATGATCACAATCGTTCCACAAAGCACCCCAAAACGGATTTGTTCGTTTTTCTTTTCATTGTCACGACGGAGCATCTCAAAAAACGGAAGCACTCCAAGTGAGTTAACATCATATTCTGTATTTCCAATTGCTTTTTCATATTCTTTCCGGATGTAATCTGTCAAAACAAGCAGCCTCAAATCCTGACCGGATGCCTCATATTCATGGAACACAATATCACGGATGCTGTTACATTTTCCAAGGGAATTTGTGAGCATTTTTTCCACTGCCGCACTTTTCGTCATGACGACTTTTTTCTTTTCTATCAGACCGTCGGATTTTAAATCAGCAATTAGCAATTCACGATATGTCTTGTCACACAGGTATGAATCCACATCATCATACAAGAATCCCTGTAACAGACGCTCCATCCATTGCACATTCATGTCCGGTAATTTTTTTGCCCCCAAAAGCCTCTGTAATCTGGACGGAATTGCAATATTTTTGCTCTGTAAATAAATCAACAGTGATGCCAGATATGCCGGATTATCCAGAAGCAGATCATCTGAGAGCTGTCCACTGAACCCCTTATGGCTTCTTACGTACGTAAGGAACTGAGTATCCCGCATGATTTTTTCTGTCATTGCTTTACTGCGTTCTTCAAAACGTCTGACTTCCTTCTCTTCTTCTTTTGTTGGATAGTTGAAGTAAACATAATCCTGATGCGGACAGAGGCTTCCCTCTTTTACGAGCTCCGGTATCGTAATCTCTTCATCGATCTCTCCACACATATTCATGTACCGCGTCCACATAGCCGGTGTGGAATCATATGGTGGTGTTGCTGTCAAAGCGATGATTTTAAGGTTATTCACCTGTTTTTTGAATTCTTCTAATGCTTTCCACCATTCACTTCGCAAGTGGTGGCATTCATCCAGACAGAGTACTTCGATCCCAGCCTCTTTCATCGTCCCAACCAGATCAAAACCGCTGTAATCTACTTCCTTTGTCTCTGTTTTCGCCGGGCACTCGTCTGTGCCTGTGCCACTATCCTCACCTGCATCTTCCTGTATTCCCTGAAATCTTGTCATGGCACTGTGTAATGCCTGATAGGTTGCAACCGTGATCGCCTTTGGCTGTTTTAAATTCTGTGAAAGATAATCTTCCCCCTGTATGCCCTCACATAAAAAAGCTTCCTCAATCCTTGCGATCCACTGCTCCCGGATCGTAATGGATGGTGCCAAAATCAGTGCTTTTCCGTTCATCCTGCGGATCAGTTCAATTCCCAATGTCGTTTTCCCGGATCCGGGTGCCGCTACAATATGTATTTTTCCATCTGCCATGTACCTGTCTGCGTGTTCCAAAACCCTTGCCTGATACCTTCTCCATGTTCCTTTAAACTCTAAAATACCTTCGTAATTCATAATCATCCATTTTCCTCTGCTTATTCCACTTTTTCTGTGGTCTGTAACTATTATATACAACTGCCAATTTTCTTACAAGAAAGATTCCGTGTCCAATAAGAAGTATGCCTATGTTGGGATATTTAAATCATTCTGCATCCTCAAAGCAAATGAATTTAAATAGAATTTCAGGTGTGCCTGTGATAAAATATTAATAAGTTTAACAACTGAAATTTGACTGTATCATTTTGTTCATCAAATTTATTATTCATAAGGTGTCTATTTTGATCCTAAGAAGAAATGAATTTTAGGTCTTGTATATTCATCAAACTGATCTTCTGTCTCTGTATCAAATGAACAAGACAAACTGATAGGCGCATCCTGATCATAGAAACGGAAACTCTTATAAAATGTCCCATTTAGAAATTCATCTTTAAATTGTTGTGGAATAGCCTGATAAGATAATATCTCAGGATTAGATACGGATACATTTAAATTCTCAAAAGACTTTTGTAATGTCGCAAAATCTTTTTCTGTCTGCATTAAATTCTCTTCTAAACTCTTATTAATATCCACACCTTCTACATATGAGATATTGATGATAGTACCACTATTATTGACTTGAACATGAACATAACAATCAGTAGCACCTGAATCTCTTAAATATCCCATAACAGTATAACTTGATCTACTACGTGATTCATTTGGATTGTCTGCATGTACTCTTACACATACAGGTTCTAATGCCTTTTTTACTATTTCTACTTGTTTTGCAGAAGCTGCAATTCTTTGATCCATTGCCTGCTTTCCTTTTATATATTGAGGTATATAAGTACCGACTACAATAAGTATTGGGATAACTGCAAAGGCAATGAGTTGTTTTTTTATATCAGGAATAGGGATTCTATAAGCATGTGCCATGTTCTCGGCATTACTTCCTGCTTCAGATAACATATCTATAGATGTAGAGACTGTACTTACTGCACCAGCCACCTGCATAGCACTTCCTATATTCTTTGCAGTATCATTATCACTTTCTTTAAGGAATCGACCAACAGCTTGTGACGCCAAAGCAGCAGATACCTCTTTAGAATAATCTGTTTCTGACTGTTTCACATTTAATCTACCTATAAGAGATTTCCATTTCTTACCGTTCATTCCAAACTTAGGGGCAAGTGCACAGAAACAGAATATAATAACATATATAATGACAAATCCTAATGCAGTAAACATCCCTGTAGGCTGAAAACCTTTGTTTTGGAATACTAAATCATCTATCATCTCTAATGGTACTATTAATGCACATTGTACAAATGAAAAGATGAGTGCAACCACTGCAATCTTTGGATATATACAATATCTTTGAATCATTTTTTTCTCTTTATTGTTAATCATGGATATCACCTCTGTTTCTAGTATAACTTATTTTTGAATGAAAAAAGAGCGATATTTTGCTCTTACTATATTTGTTTCTTAACTAAAAGGAAATTACGAATATTTTGATGTTTAATACCATACTCAAGTTTGATTGTATCATGGTTCATCCTTGACCCGTTAGAGGGCAACGCATTTAATCCGAACAGCTCATTTAAAATAATATTATTCCTTTATAATTCTACAAACTTGAATTTTGTCTGATTACCAATTATCTTTTGTAATTTATAGCTGCATCAAAAAGAATACCAATACACTCAAGAGTATCGTTACTATTCCCATTATGATAAACATCATGGAAGTAAAACTTTTTGAAATTGGTCTATCAACATAGCACTTTTTAGGATTGTTTGGATTATAATAAACTGTCATCTTACTGTTGATAGGCCACAACTGCTCTGCAAGTTGACGCAAATTTGCAATGGATCCAGTTTTTACATGTAGCCAGCCTTTTTCATCTTCATAGACTTCTGATTTCACCGGTACGGGTACTCCAGATATTTGCGTTGTTTTAATTCCACAAAATATTTTCTTTGTTTTATAACAAGTTCCATTCACAAAGTACTCCACGATTGGATACACCCTTCCATTTCCCGGAAACCCATATTGTTTAACAATACCGTCTGTCTGCTTTGTACACAATTGATTCTGTCTTTTTACAATGATATTGAAAGTAACTCCTAGTAAAACCAATATTACACCAAGACCTCCAACTGTCATCAATTCTAACCATGCAATTTGTATTTCTGTCATAGTTTCATCACCTCAAATTCCAGTTTTCTTGATTCTGCAAACTTGAATTTGTAATTACATTCCATACATATTGGCATTCTTTACAATCACTCTATCTCCTTTTTCTAATTGTTCCTTAGAAACTCCTCTTAACCCAAGTCCAACATGTTCTGTTTTATATCCACAACCATTTGATTTTCGTTCTTTTGTATGTATATCGATGTTAGTAATTATAGTCTCTAATACACCTCCATTTGTTTTATAAACACACGCATTTTCTCCTTCTCTACACATTCCTGTTGATATGTTTCCTGTGGCAACTGTTCCAACCCCCATAATTGTAAATACATCATCAAT
>ERZ1023701.1-NODE-1-length-134898-cov-12.682090_pt1 | contig 134898 bp, 130 predicted proteins | sample MGYA00380350_ERZ1023701 | MGnify/ENA primary metagenome ERZ1023701 (study PRJEB33179, sample SAMN07449025) | human gut metagenome | biome: Human-gut; feature: Human associated habitat; material: Faeces | host: Homo sapiens | place: India:Kasaragod | collected... | reverse complement strand
AAATTGCAGAATTTGTATCAAAAATGTAATCTTTTGAATTACTAATAAATATTATATTTGATGGTCATAATATATCTTCAGTTGGAGAGAATACCTTTTGACCATCAAATCCACCTGTTTGTTTGACGGAGTAATGGATATGAAAATCAGAGAAGTGAATGAAAATAAAAAGTAGTTTATATCATTATTGCTATTAGCTGATGAACAGGAGAGCATGGTTGATCACTATCTTGAAAAAGGTAATATGTATGTACTTGAAGATGGTAATGTAAAAGCTGAATGTGTTGTCACCGATGAAGGTAACGGAATACTTGAAATCAAGAATATCGCAGTCGATGTTGTTATGCTTTTGTGTATGTATCAATTGAAGTGATAAACTTTATCAATAAGTCCGGGAGGACGCATAATAAGGGCGTTTGAGGGCATGAATTAGCAAGAACTGTATGAGATTAGGCTTGAATAACAGTATTTTCGGGAAATATAATGTTTCTTGTAAGTAAACTTTAATTAGATTTTTTGTAAATATACAGGAGGAAAACATTATGTCATTTAATTGGAAGGCTTCAGGTTTATTCGCAGCAGGTGTTGCTTTTGGTACAGCAGGTATCAAGATTTTATCAAGCAAGGATGCTAAGCGTGCTTATACACAGTGTACAGCAGCAGCGCTTCGTGCTAAGGATTGTGTTATGAAGACTGTTAATACTGTTCAGGAGAATGCAGAGGATATTCTTGCTGAGGCTAAGAGCATCAACGAGGAGCGCGAGGCTAAGGCTGAGGCTGCTAAGGTTTCGGATGCATCTGAGGATGTATGCGAGTGTGCTGAGGCTGATGAGCAGGAAGCAGAGCAGGCTGAGGTTACAGCAGAGACTGCTGAGGCATAGAAGATAAGAGGCGGTCATATGAAATTTACGATTAAGCATGAGTCAAGAGGCCGTATGCGTGTTCATATGGAGCAGTACCGCATGACATATGAGCAGGCAGACACTCTGCTTTATGTGATTCACAATCACAGGAATGTTACCTTTGTAAAGGTTTATGACAGGACTGCTGATGCTGTGATTGAGTATGTAGGAGACAGAGAGCAGATTATAGAGCTGCTTCGCCACTTTCATTATGAGAGCGCCAATGTGCCACAGACTGTTATCAAGACATCAGGAAGAGAGCTTAATAATTCATATCAGGAAAAACTTATCGGAAGTGTTGTCTGGCATTACAGTAAAAAGCTCCTGCTGCCTTTGCCAATCAGGATAGCGCTTACTATTGGACGATCTGTAAAGTATATTGGAATTGGGCTTAAGTGTCTGCTGCAGAGAAAAATTGAGGTGCCGGTGCTTGATGCGACTGCCATCACGGTTTCTCTTATTACTAAGGATTTTTCTACCGCAAGCTCTATTATGTTTCTGCTTGGAATAGGTGAGCTCTTGGAGGAATGGACGCACAAGAAGTCTGTTGATGACCTGGCCAGAAGCATGTCGCTTAATGTGAGCAAGGTATGGCTTAGGACACCTGAGAATCAGGAGATACTCGTTGAGTCCTCAAAGATTGAAAAGGGCGACAAGGTTGTTGTCCACATGGGAAATGTCATACCGTTCGACGGAGAGGTCTTAGATGGCGATGCGATGGTCAATCAGGCTTCCCTGACAGGTGAGTCGGTTCCGGTTCAAAGAACTGTCGGCAATACTGTGTTTGCAGGCACTGTTGTCGAGGAGGGCGAGATTACTATCAGGGTCAAGGAGGTTGAAGGAAACAACCGTTTTGACCAGATTGTTACTATGATAGAGGAGTCCGAAAAGCTTAAATCTGAGCTGGAGGGAAAGGCTGAGCACTATGCTGACAAGCTTGTGCCGTGGACGCTTGGAGCTACAGGGCTTACATATCTTCTGACAAGAAATGTGACAAAGGCTATGTCAATTCTCATGGTGGATTTTTGCTGTGCACTTAAGCTTGCTATGCCAATCTCAGTGCTTTCTGCTATCAGAGAGGCAAGCCTTTATAATGTAACAGTAAAGGGAGGAAAGTTCCTTGAGGCTGTTGCAGAGGCTGATACCATCGTCTTTGACAAGACCGGTACACTCACAAAGGCACATCCGACTGTGGTTGATGTGGTGAACTTCAATGATGAGTATTCATCTGATGACATGCTTCGTGTTGCAGCCTGTCTGGAGGAGCATTTCCCTCATTCAATGGCAAAGGCAGTGGTAGACGCTGCGTCTAAGAAGGGGCTTTCCCACGAGGAAATGCATACAAAGGTGGAGTATATTGTGGCTCATGGAATTGCAACCTCCATCAATGGCAAGCGTACTGTTATCGGAAGCTATCATTTTGTCTTTGAGGATGAAAAATGTGTTGTTCCTGCAGGAAAGGAGCCACTGTTTGAGTCGCTTCCGCTGTATTATTCTCACCTGTATCTGGCTATTGAGGGTAAGCTTTCGGCAGTTATCTGTATTGAGGATCCTCTGCGTGATGAGGCAGCGGCGGTTGTTACTTCATTAAAGAAGGCAGGTATATCAAAGGTTGTCATGATGACAGGCGATAGTGAGCGTACAGCTTCTGTCATTGCGAAAAAAGTAGGTGTAGATGAATATTACGCCGAGGTTTTACCTGAGGACAAGGCTGCCTTTGTGGAGAAAGAAAAGGATAAGGGCAGAAAGGTCATTATGATTGGTGACGGCATAAATGATTCACCGGCTCTTTCAGCGGCAAATGTCGGTATTGCAATCAGTGACGGCGCTGAAATTGCCCGCGAGATTGCCGATATTACGGTGGGCTCTGACGATCTCTACCAGATTGTAACTCTTAAATATATAAGTAATGCTCTTATGAAACGTATAAAGAGCAACTATCGAAAGATTGTTGGTTTTAACTCAGGGCTCATTGCTCTTGGTGTGGCAGGTGTGCTTCCGCCGACTACGACAGCACTTTTGCACAATGGATCGACAATTCTTATAAGTGTGAACAGTATGAAGAATCTGCTTGAGTAGATTTTGGATGTAGTAAGGGGCGCTGCCGCGGGTACCGCGGTGGCACACGCACTATCCCGCGTGCTACGCTTCGTGGGTAAGATACTGTACGAAATTATGCTTGAAGGGTTTCTATGCTTGACGAAACCGTCGAAACGCGCCGTCCGTGGCGCGATTCTCCTCGCCCCTGCGTCCTTGCAGGGGCGTTTCTGCGCTTCATGGCATAATTTCTACAGTATCTAACTCACTGCGCTATTCGCACACGTGATAGTACGTGTGCCACCGCGGTGCCCGCGGCAGCGCCCCTTACGTTGTGGTGGAAATAATGTAGGAATTGTGATAAACTAACTGATAAGTAGTGCAGATTATTTTTTAAGGACACATTGTAATACAATTGTTGAAAAATATATTGATTTGTTTTATGATTTTAAGAATACAATAAATGACTTATTGAGACTTGGATAAGGCTTGCAGCTGTGTGAAATTTTTAAGAGTTAAAGAAATAAAATGACAGATTTAAAGATTACAAAAGATAACAATAATATATGTGTATATGAGAGGCTTAATGATGATTGCATTAGGCTTCTTCATATGTATGGGAAAAATCCGGTGTGTGTGGTGCCGGATATGCTTGACGGCATGAGAGTGACGGAGCTTGCGGAGTATTGCTTTTCTTTCAAGAGCATGCCTGAAAAATTGAAAACAGAGCTTGGGATTGATGATATTCTGCGTCCTGATATGACGGAGCTGTGTGATGATTATATCGAGAGGGTCATATTGCCGGACGGAATGCAAAAGATTGGCAGGCTGTGCTTTTATAATTGTTCAAGGCTGTCTGTGCTTGAGCTGCCATCCGACATATGTGATGTGGATGGTGACGCTTTCATGAACTGCACAAAACTTTATATGCTTGTGATGAGAGGCTCACCGAAGGATAAGTCGTGCCTTAAGCAGATTCTTTCACAGATAAGCACTCTTGTGAGGGTTAGATGGGCTGACAGCGATGGAAATGCGATTGCGCAGGCATTTTTTTTCGAGTACGACCAGACATATGATGAGATTGGTCCTGCTCATATTTTTAAGCTGAACATGAACGGAGAAGGTTTTCGCGCCAGACAGGCTTTTATGGACCGCGTGTTTGTGTGGAAGCAGTATGATGAAATATTTTCAGAGGCGATTGCGCAGGAGAGTGAGGATGATCTTTTAGATATGGCTTTTTACAGGCTTATTTATGCGTATGATCTTTCAAAAGAAGCTAGGCAGCAGTTTTTGGAGTATATTGTCAATCATAAAAAAAGGCTGTCTGAGCTTATCATAAGAAAAAGGGATTCGGGTTTGCTGCAGAGTTTTCTGGAGCTTAAAGATGGTGAGGAGAATTTTATCGCAGATGTCCTGGCTGTTACTGATATGCTTGCACTTGCAGCACAGGATGAATGGAGTGAGGGCAGTGTGATTTTGCATAGATTTAAGAAGGAAAATCTGTCGGTATCCAGGAAGAGGCGGTTTGAATTTTAAATTTAAGTGTAAATGCAAAGGTTATGTTATTACTAAAAAATATTTGACTTTTTTCAAAAATAAAAATATAATAGCCTATGAACGAGTAGCAGACTAGCGTAAATCCAGTTTAGCTGCTCTTTTTTTGTGCACCTGCTGTCGCACATCATTAAAATATATAGTGCATTATAAAGTGTGTAGCTTATCAGCGTAAGTCCAGCTTATGAGATAAGAGCACACTTTTTTTATGCAGAAAAGGAGGAATAAGTTAAGATGGCAGAAAGTAACAAGATGAAGGAGATGCCGGTAAATAAGCTCATGGTACAGATGGGAATACCGATGATTTTATCTATGGCATTGCAGGCAGTTTACAATATTGTAGACAGCGCCTTTGTGGGAAATATGAGGTCAGGAAGTGAGGCAGCACTTAATGCGCTGACACTGGTATTTCCGGTTCAGATGCTTATGGTAGCAGTTGGAATTGGAACAGGAGTGGGAACCAATGCACTTCTTGCAAGAACACTTGGTCAGGGAAATAGTAAAAAAGCTGCAAAGGTTGCAGGAAACAGTTTATTTCTTGGTGCAATAATTTATATAGTATGCCTGTTGTTTGGAATTTTTGGAGTTAAAGCTTATATTTCATCACAGACCGTTGATCCTCAAGTTGTTTCAATGGGAACAAATTACTTGAGAATATGCTGTGTGATTTCATTTGGAATTATTTTCTTTTCACTATTTGAAAAGCTGCTGCAGGCAACCGGACGTTCTCTTTATTCTACAATTGGTCAGGTAGTTGGAGCAGTGGTAAATATTATTCTTGATCCTATTATGATTTATGGTATTGGACCGGTTCCGGAAATGGGAGTTAAGGGCGCCGCATATGCAACTGTTATCGGTCAGGTTGTGTCTGCAATACTGCTGTTTGTGTTTCATATGAAGCTGAACAATGAATTTGAGCATGATGCGAAGTATATGAAGCCTGATGGAGGAATAATCAAGGAAATTTATGCAATTGGACTTCCGGCTATTATTGCACAGGCTCTGATGTCAATTATGGTTTATGTGATGAATCTTATTTTGAAATTTAGTCCTTCGGCACAGACTGCATATGGTTTGTTTTATAAGGTGCAGCAGTTTGTATTGTTCCTTGCATTCGGACTAAGGGATGCAATTACACCAATTATAGCTTTTTCATATGGAATGCACAGCAAAAAGAGAATTAAGGATGGCATCAGGTATGGATTGCTTTATACGATTGTGCTTATGGTCATAGGAGTAGCGATTACAGAAATTTTCCCGGGAGAATTTGCTGCTTTGTTCAATGCAGGAGCATCAAGAGAATATTTTATCGGGGCAATGAGAATTGTTTCCATCAGCTTTATTTTTGCCGGAATAAATGTGGCATATCAGGGTATTTACCAGGCGCTTGATGGTGGTATGGAATCGCTTGTGATTTCACTGCTCAGACAGCTTATAATTATATTACCTTTGGCAGGCATCTTCTCATTTTTTGTAAGAGGCGGACATATTGGAGTTTCGCTGATCTGGTGGGCATTTCCAATCACGGAGGTGACTGCTTGTATTGTAGGATATTTATTTTTAAAGAGAATCAATAAAAATAAAGTGGAAAGCTTAAATTAAGGAGGCATAAGCCATGACAAAGAGAATTATTACGATAAGCAGAGAGTTTGGAAGTGGCGGACGTTTTATCGGAGAAGAAGTCGCAAAGAAACTTGGAATTAAATATTATGACAAGGAAATAATTGGACAGATTGCAAAAGAGTCAGGACTGGCACCGGAGTATATTAAGGAAAATGCTGAGCTGTCACCAAAGAAAGGGATTTTTGCATATGCATTTACCGGTCGTGATATTACAGGAAAATCAGTAGAAGATATGGTATATGAGGCACAGAGAAAAGTGATTTTGGATTTGGCAGAAAAAGAGCCATGTGTGATTATTGGAAGAAATGCTGATTATATTTTGAAAGACAGGGATGATGTATTGAATGTGTATATCCATGGGGATATGCCGGAAAAAATACAGCGTATCTGTAAGCTGCATAATACTTCAGAAGCTGATGCAGTAAAAATGATAAATGACATAGATAAAAGGCGTATGACAAATTATAATTTTTACACGGATCAGAAATGGGGAAAAGCTGCTAATTATACGTTGTGCCTGAACAGCTCACAGCTGGGGGATGATAAATGTGAGAGTGTAATTATTGAATGTGTATAGTGTAATAAACTTATAATCCCGGATAGCTTATGATTTTATCATGAACTATCCGGGATTACTTTTTAAATATACTTTTTAAGATGTTGTTAGTGAGTCACATTTTATTGAGAAAATAAGGTTACTATAGTATAATAAACTCTGAAAATATTGCAGCAGAATAATACTCGCACCATTGGTGCAAGAAATGGAGAAGTATATGGGAAAGGAGGCCGCTTCATGAAAAAACATGTCCAGACAGATTCAGAGTGGCAGGAGGAAATGTCACAGAAAATAATAGATGAAATACAGTGCGAGTTGTATCTCGACATGCCTTTTATGAAGCTGGCGCTCTCGGCTCTTTCACCAAAGGTGAACGAGCAGCTTTATTCCATGGCAACTGACGGCACATATATTTATTACAATCCCATCAGGCTGATTGATATATTTAAGAAAAATGGCATGTATCTGAACCGGGCTTATTTGCACAGTGTGCTGCACTGTCTGTTTTTTCACCTGTGGACTAAAGGTGAGAGGGATGAATTCCTGTGGAATACAGCATGTGATATAATGGTTGAGTATACGATTGATACAATGGAAAAGAAAAGCACAAAGCGTATCCTAAGCTATATAAGAAAAACCACGTATGAGAGGCTTAAAAAAGAGCATATCGTGATTGCTCCGGGAGCTTTGTACGCATGGCTATACAAGCAGTATGCAGAAATAAAGGCTGAAGAAATCACGGATATAGATGATATTGCAAACACAAAGGATAAAAATGAGCTTGCACTTCTGGCAAGGGAATTTTACACAGACGACCACGCCCTTTGGCCGGAGGAGAAAAACGACAATGCTATGCCACTAAGCTCATCCGAGGCTAAAAAGCAGTGGCAGAAAATATCCAGACAGACACGCATGGAGAAAAAACATTCAAAGGACAGCAAATCCGAGGGCGAGCAGGTAATGATGAGGGAACTGTCCGCAAAAAGAAGCAGACGAAGCTACAAGGAGTTTCTGCGCAGGTTTGCAGTGCTTCGTGAGGAGGTGCACGCAGATTACGATTCCTTTGATATGGGGTATTACGCGTATGGACTTTCGCTTTATGGCAATATGCCGCTCATTGAGCCTCTTGAAACGAGGGAGACATACAAGATAAGGGATTTTGTCATAGTACTTGATACGAGCTATTCTGTGAGTGGGGAGCTGGTGGAGCACTTTTTACAGGAGACCTTTACAATTCTCACGGAGTCGGACAGCTTTTTTGTCAGGAATAAAATACGCATCATACAGTGTGATGACAGCGTAAAGACGGACGAGGAAATTACAGATGCAAAGCAGATTAAGCTGCTTTTAAACAAGTTTACGCTCGTCGGAGGCGGAGGCACAGATTTCAGACCGGCATTTTCGTATGTGAGAGACCTTCTGGATAAGGGAGAGCTTAAGAACATGTGCGGACTTATATATTTTACTGATGGCAAGGGAATTTTCCCGGCAAAGTGTCCGCCGTACAAGTGCGCATTTGTGTCGGTTGGTGCATATGAGGGTAATGAGGTGCCGCCATGGGCGATGCAGGTGGAGCTGGAGGAAACAATATGAATATAAAACAGGCAAAAAACGAAGTGAAAAATACAGTGAAAGCATACCTGTCAAAGGATGCACATGGAGAGTACGTGATACCGCAGATCAGGCAGAGACCGATGCTCTTAATCGGACCGCCCGGCGTAGGCAAGACACAGATTATGGAGCAGATTGCAAGAGAGTGCAAAATAGGTCTTGTGGCATATACCATCACGCATCACACGCGCCAGTCAGCGGTAGGACTGCCGTTTATAAAGGAGCGTGAGTATGACGGAAAGAGCTATTCCGTCACGGAATACACGATGAGTGAGATTATAGCCAGCGTCTACGAAAGAATGGAAGCAACAGGGCTTAAGGAGGGCATACTTTTTATTGATGAGATAAACTGCGTGTCCGAGACACTTGCGCCTACGATGCTTCAGTTTTTGCAGTGCAAGACATTTGGTAATCAGGCTGTTCCCAAGGGCTGGGTGATTGTTGCGGCAGGAAATCCGCCTGAGTATAATAAATCAGTGCGCGATTTTGATATGGTTACGCTCGACCGTGTCAGATATATATCGATAGAAGCGGACTATCAGGTGTGGAAGGAATATGCCAGAGATGTGCATATCCATGATGCACTTTTAAGCTATCTTGAGCTTCACCCAAACAATTTTTACAGGGTGGAAACTGACGTGGACGGTATGAATTTCGTCACGGCAAGAGGCTGGGAGGATTTAAGCAGCCTGCTTAAGGTGTACGAGGCGGGAGAACTTGCAGTCACGGAGGATGTAATAGGTGAGTTTATCCACCATCCTGATATAGCAGAGGATGTGTACGCATATCTGGAAATCTACAGAAAATACAATGAGGATTACGGTATAAGCGATATATTGTCCGGAAACGTGAAAAAGTCAGTATATAAACGTGTGTTTGATGCTGATTTCGATGAGAGAATCACTGTGGTGAATCTGCTTTTAAGCGGACTGACAGTTGTTTTTTCGGATGTGGCCAGAGAGCGGAAAATGGTGCAGCTATGGTATGAGTTTTTGAAGGAATACAGAAAGTCACAAAGAAGCACTGAAGAGCAGCATGCGCTGTACAACAGTGCTGTGGAGCAGTTTTCAAAGAATATGGAGATATTGAAGGAGAGCTCTCTTATTTTGCCAAAGGAGTATTACATCAGACAGGATGTCTTAAGGCATATAAAGGGGGATTTTGATACGGTGATGGATGATTTTACCGAAGAATCTGAGAAGCTTTCAACGATGGAGGATGCGGCAGGGGAGAAGCTAAACCACGCATTTGATTTTGTGGAGGATGTATTCTCGGACGGCCAGGAGATGCTTGTCTTTGTTACAGAGCTGACCATCACACCGGAAATCAGCAGCTTTTTAGCTGAGAACGAATGTGAAAAATTTGATATCTACAATGAAAAGCTCATGGTTGGAAGCAACAGGACAAGGCTTTTAAAGGAGCTTGAGAGATAAATTCTGGTGATGTATGCAGGGAAGATTTGAAGGAATTATCTATGATTTATATATTTAGCGCTTTTTATGCTGAGGCAAAAAATATAATAGACCACTATGGCTTAAAAAAGGAAAAAAGCCCTGAAATGGTCAGATTTGATGTGTTTGCAAATGAGAGTATCAGGCTTGTGATAACAGGCGTAGGAGAAATCAATGCGGCGGCAGCGGTTTCAAATATCGGTGGTGCGTATGGGATATCACCGGATGATGAGATTTTGAATGTGGGGTGTGGCGCTGGATTTAGCAGTGATATCTGTTTGGGCAGTATATTTCTGGGAAACAAGCTCACTGAGCAGATGACAGGGCGTACATTTTACCCCGATATGCTGATGAAAGCAAATTTCAGGGAGTGTGAAATAGTAACGGTCGCAAGGGTGCTTAATGAAGGGTGCGATTCGGTTGTATATGATATGGAGGCAGCCGCCGTTTATCAGGCAGCAGCATTTTTCGTGGGACCGCATCGTATGCATTTTATAAAGCTTGTTTCAGATGCCGGTGAGAGAATTGACCAGTCGAAAATCACAGAGCTTTTTGCTTTGCAGGAAGACAAAATATGTGGCTATATTGATATACTTTTAAGTGTAGGTGGTAATAAAACTTCAATAGATGATAAGACTAAAGGCGAAAATATGGCAGACGGCAATGCGACAGATGATACTAAATCCGCTTGGAATATTGACAGGCTGACCAGCGATATGCGCTGTTCCAAGGTAATGGGAGATCAGCTGGCACAGCTTATAAAGTATTGCAGATTAAGTGGTATAGATTATAAAGCTGTTCTGGATGAGTACTATACAAATGGCTTGCTGCCGTGTGAGAGCAAGCGTGAAGGAAAGAAATGTCTGTTTGAATTGAAACAGAGATTGTTGTAAGAAGGAAATGTCAAATGTGCCAATACAATAAAATGTTTTCACATGTATATGTGGAAAAAGGCGTGGCCGAGCATCCACGTACAAAGCAGATTTTAGAAAAGCTGAATAATACAACAGTCATAGAAATTGACCACTACAAGGATGTTTTCTGCCGCAAAAAGCAGAGTATTTCTGCTCAAAGCAATGCCAAGGCGCTCATTCTGGCAGAGAATACAAGCGGCTGCATATATGAAGGTGCACCGGTGTGTCAGAGCTTTGGAAATGAGAATTTCTACTATTGCTCATGCATGATGAACTGTATATTTGACTGCGAATACTGCTATTTAAAGGGCATGTATCCGTCTGGTAATCTTGTGGTGTTTGTAAATTTGGAGGATATTTTTGCGGAGCTTGAAGCACTTCTGGCGCAAAAAAGCATATATCTTTGCGTGTCATATGATGCAGACCTCGTGGCCATAGAGTCGCTTACCGGCTTTGTGAGGGAATGGATTGCTTTTACAAAGAAGCATGAGAATCTTACAATTGAAATCCGCACCAAGAGTGGCAGGTGTGATTTGTTGAGCAATTACGAAGCCTGTGACAGGGTAATTATTGCCTATACAGTTTCGCCTCAAAGGATTGCAGCAGAGTATGAGCATTTTGCGTCCGCACCTATGGAGCGGATTCAGGCAGCAAAATGTGCTATGGATAGTGGATTTCCAGTGCGACTGTGCTTTGATCCGATGATATACTGCAAGGACTGGAGAGGTGAATACAGCAGGATGGTTGGTGACGTATTTTCACAGATAGACGGTTCTAAGCTGTGGGATGTGAGTATCGGAAGCTTCCGCATATCTCAGGATTATCTGAAGAAAATGCGAAAGGACATGCCTTGTAGTGCTGTGGTGAATTTTCCATACGACAATGTGAATGGGTATTACCAGTATCCGGAAAACATACGAAGTGATATGGAAGAGTTTATGATACAGACTGTATCCGAATATGTGGATAAGGACAGGATATTTATGTGGAAGTGATATTATTGAAATACATTTTCAATATATATATCACATGGTATAAAGGAGCAATCAGATGAACAAAGCAATTGTAACCGGGGCGTCTTCAGGCATCGGAAAAGCTATATGCAGGCAGCTTGCAGCGAATGGCTGGCTGGTTTACGGAATAGGAAGAAGCTTTAATCAAAGTGATGATATCGTAGGGATAGAGCGTATAGTATGCGATATTACCGATACTGCAAAGCTCATCAAGACAATAAAAGAAATTAATAAAAATCATGACATATCACTTCTCATAAACAATGCAGGCGTCGGCTTTTACGCTCTTCATGAGGAACTTAATCCTGTAAAAATATCACAGATGGTGAGGACAAATCTTGAGGCACCGATGATTATCACAAATCTGCTGCTTCGCGATTTAAAGAAAAACAAAGGAACAATAATAAATATCTCATCAATCACTGCTGAAAAGACGAATCCGCACGGCTGTGCCTATGGTGCCACAAAGGCAGGGCTTACGAGCTTTTCCCACAGCCTGTTTGAGGAGGCGAGAAAGTACGGTGTGCGTGTGGTAAATTTAGAGCCTGATATGACCGACACCAATCTTTACAGGAATGCTGATTTTACAGTGGATGAAAATGAAGCTGCAAGAATACAGCCAAATGAGGTTGCAGACGCAGTGCTTTATGTTTTGGGGCAAAGAGAAGGCCTTGTGATGACAGATATCACCATAAGGCCACAGCTTCACAGAATTGCAAGAAAGTAAAGAGTTTATATTTTAAAAAGCATCAAATGCCATTCGAACGATTGACTTATAGTCATTAAGCGTCTGGCATTTTTTAATTTTCTTCCAGAGCTTTTCAGAGTCAGAAAACAGCCCATGCATATATGCCCAGATTTCCTTCATGCGGAAAATGGCATCCTTTTCACCGGAAAAGATGGACAGATAACCGGATAAAATCTCATCATGCCAGTTCTTTAAGCGCTCGCGAAGCTCGGCTTTATCCATGCTTATACCTTTAAGCTCTGCGATAAGAGCAGGATTTGCAAAAAGTCCGCGGCCTATCATGATTTCATTAATATCAGGGAAGCGGTCGGTTAGGGCATTAAAACTATTAGTATCAGTGATATCTCCGTTGTAGCAGAGTATGGTTTTATCAGGATTTATTTTCTGCATGGCGAGGGCAAAATCATCCATGCGCGGCGTATTTTTATAAAAATCCTTCTGGACTCTCGGATGCACGGTAAGCTCACTTATCGGATATTTACTGTATATTTCTATAAGCTTAGGCCAGAGCTCATCATCGTTAAAGCCCACGCGGGTTTTTATTGAAACAGGAAAATCAGCTTTTGTATACAGCTCATCAAGGAAGCTATCCAGCATATCAGGATATGCGAGTATGCCGGAGCCTCGTTTCTTGGATACGACGGTGCCTGACGGACAGCCGAGATTTACATTTATTTCATCATATCCGTAAGGAACAAGCTGCTTGTGAAGGTCGATGACCTCATCTGCCACTATAGACATGGCCTGCGGTATGAGAGTGATTCCGTCGTTGTTTACCGGGTCTATGTCTCTTTTTATCTTGGCATTCATGCGCTTTGCGGCAGGGATGAACGGTGTGTAGTATTTGTCTATGTAGTCAAAATGGTGGTGAAATGCGTTTCTTACTGTATATCCGGTCAGCCCTTGCATCGGTGCGAGAAAAAATTTCATGTGATTGTGAATCTCCTCATTTATGATTAATCAGATTACTACATGCTGCTTTCTCAGTGTAGTGCGGGTCACTAAGGGATACATCGAATTGCATGCATCGATGATACCTTTTGACCCTTTAATCATAATATGGGAAAAAGCCTGAAATGTAAACCCCCATAACGTGAAAAGAAGCCGAGGGAAGCGGCTTCTTTTCGAGGAGTTTAGTTTATGAAAAAATGTTTAAAAAAGGGAATTTGTAAAGGTGTATCTCCTTTACAGGTATTACTATACTAAATAAATTTGTCCAAATTGTGTCCTTAATCGAAAAGAATAATAAAAAACTTAAATAATTTATGAAGAAAAGAGCTAAAAAAATCATTTGAATTTGCACATTGAATATATTGAAAAAAAATTGATAATTAGATACAATAGACAGTAAACGGGTAATTGTATCGGTTGAATACTTATGATTAGGGAGCAGATAATATGAGTTATGCAGATAAAGTTTTTGTAGCGATGTGTCAGGATATTCTGGAAAATGGCACAAGCACTGAGGGAGAGCTGGTGCGTCCCCACTGGGAGGACGGCACAAGCGCCTATACAATAAAGAAGTTTGGTGTCGTCAACAGATATGATTTGTCAAAGGAGTTTCCGGCTATCACTTTAAGAAAGACATATATCAAGAGTGCAACGGATGAGCTTCTTTGGATATGGCAGAAGAAATCCAACAATATCCATGATTTAAAAAGCCATGTGTGGGATGAGTGGGCAGATGAGGATGGTTCAATCGGCAAGGCCTACGGATATCAGCTTGGTGTAAAGCATCAGTATAAGGAAGGCATGATGGATCAGGTGGACAGAGTCATCTATGATTTGAAGCATACACCTTTTTCAAGAAGAATACTTACCAATATATATGTGCATCAGGATCTGCATGAGATGAATCTGTATCCGTGTGCATACAGCATGACATTCAACGTGACACAGAAAAAGGGTGATGACAGGCTCACATTAAATGGTATCTTAAACCAGCGCTCACAGGATGTGCTTGCGGCGAACAACTGGAATGTATGCCAGTATGCGGTGCTTATGCATATGCTGGCGCAGGTGTGTGATATGAGAGTCGGAGAGCTGGTGCACGTGATTGCAGATGCACACATTTACGACAGGCATGTGCCAATTGTGAAGGAGCTGATTGAGAGACCACAGTACGATGCTCCAAAGTTCTGGCTCAATCCTGACATAAAGGATTTCTATCAGTTTACGACGGATGATATCAAGATAACAGACTATGTGACAGGTGAGCAGATTAAGGATATACCTATTGCGGTTTAAAGAATGTGGATATGAAGCAGTTATAGGAAGGTTATTGTTCACTACTTTGTGTGAACAGCAACGATTACAACAGGGAGAAAATCATGAATTTAATAGCAGCAGTTGACAATAACTGGGCAATTGGAAAAAACAACCAGTTGCTCGTTCGGATACCTATGGACCAGAAGTTTTTCCGCGAGATGACTACAGGAAAGGTTGTAGTCATGGGCAGAAAGACACTTGAGAGCTTTCCAAACAGCAGACCTCTTAAGAACAGAACCAACATAGTGCTCACACATAACCCATCCTATGAGGTGGAGGGCGCTGTCGTGGTTCACTCACTTGATGAGCTTCACAAGGAGCTTGAAAAATACAATTCAGAGGATATTTATATCATTGGTGGACAGAAAATTTATGAGCAGCTCGTGGATGAATGCGATGTAGCCCACATCACAAAGGTGGACTTCGAGTATGATGCGGATGCATATTTTCCAAATCTTGACGAGAAGCCTGAGTGGCGGATTACGGGAGACAGCGAAGAGCAGACATACTTTGATTTGGAGTTTTATTTCCTTCGATATGAGAAAGTAAAATAAACTATTAAAATAGAAACGAGGATGACAGCAGTATGGACATCACAGGAAGAAAATTATTTGTAAAAGCATTGGAGGAGGAAGGCGTAGATACTATTTTTGCCTATCCGGGAGGAACGGTTACAGATTTATTCGATGAGTTATACAAGACTAATTCAATCAATCTGGTTCTGCCTAGACATGAACAGGGCCTGATTCATGAGGCTGAGGGCTATGCCAAGTCTACAGGCAAGGTGGGTGTCTGCCTTGTGACAAGCGGTCCCGGAGCTACCAACACAGTTACAGGTCTTGCAGATGCGCATTATGACAATGTGCCGCTTGTGTGCTTTACAGGACAGGTACCGCTTCCACTTATCGGAAATGATGCCTTTCAGGAAGTGGATATAGTCGGAATCACCAGAAATATCACAAAGTATTCTGTTACAGTCCGTGACAGAAAGGACCTTGGAAAAATCATAAAGATGGCATTTCATATTGCAAGGACCGGAAAGCCGGGCCCTGTACTGATTGATTTGCCAAAGGATATCCAGACCGCATCCGGTCCGGCAGAGTATCCGGACAAGGTGGAAATCAGAGGCTACCGTGTAAATGATACAGTACATGTCGGACAGCTTAAGCGTGCCTACAAGATGTTAAAGAGTGCCAAAAAGCCGCTTATCCTTGCAGGAGGCGGTATAAATGTTGCAAGAGCCAATGAAAACCTGCGCCGTTTTGTGGAGGCAGAGAATGTGCCTGTTGTCACCACAATAATGGGTAAGGGCGCTATACCGACCACCCATCCGCTTTATGTGGGCAACTGCGGTATGCACGGCAAATATGCGGCAAACAAGGCAGTCAGTGAGTGCGATTTACTTTTTTCAATAGGTACACGATTTAATGACAGAATAACAGGAGACTTAAACGAGTTTGCTCCAAAGGCAAAGATTGTACATATTGATGTGGATACTGCATCTATTTCACGAAATGTAGTGGTTGATGTGCCTATCGTTGCCGATGCCAATGTGGCGCTCGACAAGTTAAACGAGTGGGCTGAGCCGATAAAGACTGCTGAGTGGCAGAAGCAGATTAAGGCATGGGATGAGGAAAATCCTCTTGGCATGAGAAGAGACAAGGGCATGACACCTCAGATGATTATGGAGCATATCAATAAGAACTATAAGGATGCAATCTACGTTACAGATGTAGGTCAGCATCAGATGTGGGCTACACAGTACTTAGAGCTTGACAGCAACAGCCAGCTTCTTACATCGGGAGGTCTTGGAACTATGGGCTTTGGTCTTCCGGCAGCAATAGGTGCAAAGATTGCAAATCCTGACAAGGATGTTGTATGCATTAGTGGTGACGGTGGACTTCAGATGAATATACAGGAGCTTGCCACCTCAGTTGTACAGGGAGCAGGAGTGACCATATGCGTGCTCAACAACTACTATCTGGGCATGGTGCGCCAGATGCAGCAGCTTTTTTATGGCAAGCGTTATTCTGCAACCTGCCTTCGAAGAAGAAAGGGCTGTCCGGCTGAGTGCAAGGGACCAAATGAGGCATGTCCGCCATACACACCGGATTTTATCAAGCTTGTTGAAAGCTATGGTGGACACGGAATCCGCGTGGAAAAGGAAGAGGATATCGATGCAGCCTTTGCAGAGGCAAAGAAATATAAGGATGTACCTGTAATTATTGAGTTTATGATAGCTACGGATGAGATTGTTCTTCCAATGGTCAAGAGCGGAAATCCTATGAGCGAAATGATTTTAAAGTAGGAGGTGCATAAGATGAATAATATTGAAATGAAAAACAGATGGATTGCACTTTATGTGGAGAATGAGGTCGGTGTTTTAGCAAAGGTTTCAGGACTTTTCTCTGCAAAATCCTACAATTTACAGTCTCTTACGGTTGGAACCACAGAGGATGAGACTATTTCCAGAATGACTATTTGCGTTACAAGCGATGATATTACCTTTGAGCAGATAAAAAAGCAGCTCAACAGAATGGTCGAGGTCATCAAGGTTATTGACCTGACTGATGTGCCTCTGCATATGAAGGAAATACTCTATGTCAGGGTATCAAAGCTCACCCGCGAGGAAATCACCGATATCTTCCAGACAGCGCAGGTTTTTAATATTGATGTGGTGGACAAGAATGCCGACAGCGTGATCTTAGAGAGCAAGCTCACAGAGCACCGCAATGATGATCTTATAGCCCTGCTCAAGTCACAGTACAAGCATATCTCGGTTGTGCGCGGTGGTGCCGTGGCTATTGAAGCTATGAGTACCGGCTGCCGCTAGATTATATATAGAATCTTGTGACAGTAATGAGGGGACAATTTGTATGTGTTGTTGCACAATGGTAAAATTAGTGTAATATTAACATAGAGTAAGGGACGAGAAGAACCCTAATATGTATTTATAAGCGATTACGAAGTGACTTAGATATTGTTAGAATTATGCCATGAAACACAGAAATGCCCTGCCATGGACGGCAGGGCAAGGCGTTATGCGCCACGGACGGCGCATAAAAGCCGGTTTCGTCAAGCATAGAAAATCTTAAAGCATAATTCTTACAATTATCTTAGCCACGTAGTTTTAAGCGCATAAATACATATTAGGGTTCTTCTCGTCCCGTAGTATTGCAATAAATTAGCGAGCCGCAACCTCAATAATTTCACCAACATACATAGTGTGCATATCGTGATCGCCGTACCATTGATGCATAATGGCTTTGTCTGTAAATGAAGCCTCTTCAATAGGCACAGCAGCCATCTTGCGACAAAGGAATACGAGATTTGCCTCATCCGGATATGGTATGCCATGGCGTGTAGCAGGAGTCAGACCGGCCTTTGACCATTTGTCTTCTCCGCGTCCTGAGTGAGCACCACAGTATTTTAAGGCATCGCGGTATTTCTCGCTAAGGAAAGAAAGTGAGAAAAACTCACCATTGTCTATGAAATCCTTAGTATATCTTGATTCCCTGATAAAAATAAATACGACATTTTTGCCCCAGAGAACACCGGTTCCACCCCATGAAACGGTCATGGTGTTTGATTTTTCCTTGTCGCCGGCTGTCACGAGAGCCCACTCCTTACTGAGCTTGGTGAATGGATTGATATCGAGCATGTCGATTGGATATGGTTGAAATGTATGCATAATTTTCCTCCTGAATATTAATAAAATTGACAAATGCTGCTAAGTGACATATAATACACTTAGTAAGGCAGTCGGTAGGTGAGTGCACTTCACCTGATCCGGCAAATTAAGTTAATAAGTTATCGTAAGAGATAGCCGTTCCCAGACTTTACCAGAGGCAGGACGGCTATTTCTTATGTTTTCTGTGAGTATCTATGTATGTCAGAATCGCTACCAGCATGATAACGAAAGTAAATAAGTCGTTCCAAGAAACCATAATAATCATCCTTTCCGTAAGACTCGGATCAGATGAGAGCACGTCCCCCAACCACCTTAGTAAGTGTATTGTATGCAGTGCAAGTCAGAAAAATCTGAGATTTTCCTGACTGTACGGGCAGTCGCCCTATCAAATTAAAAATATATAAAAAGTGCTCAGCAAGCTGGCATTTTTATATATTTTCAATTTGGCACTGCTCGTTGCCTACGCTCATTATATCATATGCGCTGCACTTTGTGCATATTATTGTAAAAAGATATTAAGGTAATAATATTCATGAAAAATCTGCACATTTTACAACAGGAGTCAATTGATGAGGGGCGGCTTCAGGTGAGAGTACGACAGAAAAACATGGGGACGCCGGTTGCGGATGCAAGGGTGTCAGTCAGCTATTCCGGGGATCCGCAGGGAAAGATAGAGGAGACTGACACCAACGAATCGGGAAGCATAGAGGCAGTTGAGATTGCCACTCCGCCACTTGAGTATTCTATGTCGCCCAGTGAGTCACAGCCATATTCGGAGGTGACGGTAACCGTTTCGGCTAACGGATACAGAAATATCACTGTTTCGGGCGTTGAGGTGATGCCAGACAGACTTTCCATACAGGATATTGAGCTGGAAGTACTTGATGCACCGGGAAATGATGTGGACAATATTGTTATTCCGGCACATACACTCTACGGTGATTATCCTGCCAAGATACCTGAGCCGGAGATTATGCCGGTTGCTGAGACCGGTGAGATTGTACTTAATCGTGTTGTGATTCCGGAATATGTTATTGTGCATGATGGGGCACCATCGGATTCCACAGCGGCAAATTATTATGTCAGATATAAGGACTACATCAAAAATGTCGCATCCAGTGAGATATATGCGACATGGCCTGATGCCACTATAAGGGCAAATGTGCTTGCAATTATGTCATTTACATTAAACAGGATATATACGGAGTTTTATCGCGGAAAGGGCTATAATTTTAATATCACTTCGTCCACGGCATATGACCATAAATTCATCTATGGCAGAAATATATATGACAATATCTCGCTGATAGTAAATGAAATGTTTGAAAACTATCTGTCGAGACCTAATGTGAAGCAGCCGATTCTGACGCAGTACTGTGACGGACAGAAGGTTTCCTGTCCGAGCTGGATGACACAGTGGGGCTCTAAAAGTCTCGGTGACCAGGGCTACAGTGCAATTGAGATACTCAGATACTTTTACGGCAGCAACATGTATATCAACACCGCGGAGGCTGTATCAGGAATACCGGCGTCATGGCCCGGCTACAATATAGGCATAGGCTCGTCAGGACAGAATGTATACCAGATACAAAAACAGCTCGCCCGCATCGCAAAGGCATATCCGGCCATTCCGTCTATTGTGCCGGATGGAATATACGGACCAAAGACAAAGGCGGCCGTGGAAAAATTTCAGGCTGTATTCGGACTTCCGGTATCAGGTGTGGTGGACTACAATACATGGTATGAGATATCAAATATATATGTCGCTGTGACACGTATTGCGGAGCTTGCTTAATTGGATTAAAGGAGCAAAACAGTGCTGGCAAGAGAAAAAATGATGTGATATTATATAAAATAAAAGTAACTATTCAGAACTCTATTTTTAGATAAAGAAAGACAATTTTATGAATACAGAAACCCAAAATTACAAGATAATTGTGGCATACGACGGCACACGCTACAAAGGCTGGCAGGTGCAGAAATCCACAGATGATACAATACAGGGAAAGCTTCAGCATGTGCTTTCCACGCTGGCAGGAAAGCCGGTTGAGGTCATAGGCTCAGGGCGCACGGATGCTGGAGTGCATGCGGTGGGGCAGGTGGCAAGCTTTCACATGCCGAAGCATTTTTCCAAGGATGAGATATTTATATGGCTGAATGAGCATCTGCCGGCAGATATTGCGGTGACAGATATTTCAAATGTGCCTGACAGATTTCATGCCAGGTACAATGCTGTGTCAAAGACATATGTGTATACAATACACACCGGTATTGTGTCAGATGTGTTCAGGAGAAAATATGTATACGACTATGATAAACCGCTTGACACAGACCGGATGAAAAAAGCAGCAGCGTATCTTCTCGGAGAGCATGATTTTAAAGCTTTTTGTGGCAACAAACATATTAAAAAGTCAACAGTCAGGACAATTTTTTCTATTGATATAGAAAAAACAGGCGCTGATATTGTTATCAGCTACACCGGAGATGGATTTTTACAGAATATGATAAGAATCATCACAGGAACGCTCATCGAGGTGGGCGATGGAAGGAAAAATCCGGATGTTGTGATGGAAATTTTAGCTTCAAAGGATAGGGCACAGGCAGGCTACACAGCACCGGCGTGTGGGCTGAAACTGGAAAGGGTAGATTATGGCAAAGTGGTATGTTAGTGCGAAGAGGGATGATTTTGCGGCAATCGGAGCGAAGTTTGGAATAGATCAGGTGACGGCGCGGATAATCAGAAACAGAGGTGTTATAGGAGATGACGCGGTAAATGAATTTTTAAACGGCAAAATCTCAGACATTGCAGACCCGGCTCTTTTAAAGGATGGTCAGAGGCTGGTTGAAATTCTTGCCCAAAAGATAGCTGACAAGGCCAAAATCAGGATAATCGGTGACTATGACATAGACGGAGTGATGTCTACATATATTCTTGTGAAGGCATTTAAAAGAGCCGGTGCATGTGTGGATTATATGATTCCCGACAGAGTGAAGGATGGCTATGGTTTGAATGTACATCTGATTGACAAGGCATATGAGGACGGGATAGACACTGTGGTCACCTGTGACAACGGAATTGCAGCGATTGAGGAAATCGCCCATGCAAAGGAGCTTGGAATGACGGTTCTCGTAACAGACCACCATGCAGTGCCTTTTGAAGATATAAAGGGTATAAAGATTTACAAGGAGAGCAAAGCAGATGCCGTTGTAAATCCGCATCAGATAGAGTGCAGCTATCCGTACAAGGAGCTTTGCGGAGCAGCTGTTGCCTGGAAAATTGTCATATTACTATATAGAAAAATCGGCATAGATGAGAAAGAGGCCATGGATTTTATAGAGAATGTGGCATTTGCAACAGTCGGTGATGTCATGCCGCTGACGGGTGAAAACCGTATACTCGTAAAGGCCGGTTTAAAGAGTATTCATCATACGACAAATATCGGCATGAAAGCCCTGCTTGAATGTTGTAATATAGAGGCTGAAAATGTAGATGCATATCATTTTGGATTTGTTCTTGGACCATGTGTCAATGCGACAGGCCGTCTGGATACAGCCAAAAGAGCACTTGAGCTGTTTTTATGTGACAGGCAGGAGGATGCCATGCGCATCGCATCAGAGCTTGTAGCACTCAATGATGACAGGAAGGAAATGACTGCAAAGGGTGTGGAAACCGCAGTTGAGATATATGAGAGGGGCAATTACGAAAAAGACAGGGTGCTTGTCATATATCTGCCGGATGTGCATGAGAGCATAGCAGGAATCATAGCAGGCCGTATCAGGGAGAGATACAATAAGCCAACCTTTATACTCACAAAGAGTGAGGACGGAGTAAAGGGCTCAGGCCGCTCGATAGAGGAGTACTCCATGTATGAGGAAATGTGCAAATGCAGTGAGCTGTTCACGAAGTTTGGTGGCCATCCGATGGCTGCAGGACTTTCACTGCCACAAGAAAATGTTGAGCCATTCCGTCAGAAAATAAATGAGTATGCATCGCTTACTGACGATGACCTCGTGCCTAAAATACATATAGATGTGCCGATGCCGGTGGATTATGTATCAATGAGACTGGTGTCTGAGTTTTCAGTACTGGCACCGTTTGGAAAGGACAATCCAAAGCCTGTTTTTGCAGACAAAAATCTACGTGTGAGCCGCATGTGGGTAGTGGGTAAAAACAACAATGTGCTTAGACTTTCTTTGATATCCTCATATGGCACGCCAATCAATGCAATTTATTTTGGTGATATAGAAAGCTTTTTTGATTATATCAGGCAAAGGTTTGGTTCTGACGCGCTTGAAGCTGCACAAAGAGGAAGGTTCAATAATATAGTGCTGTCCGTAGTATATTCACCAAAGATAAATGTATTCAGGGAAAATGAGTCACTGCAGTTTGAAATACAGTATTATAAGTGATATTATATTCTAAAAAGGTAACCGGTAAAGGAGACAGATACTATGTGTCAGTTCTTGTAGAAATTCCCGACGTTAAGATTGCTAATAATAGCAATGGTGGTATAGGAATTGACTTGGGTTTAAAAGACTTGGCGATTGTTTCCAATGGTAAAACTTATAAAAATATCAATAAGTCAACAAGAATTAAAAAATTGGAAAAGAAACTGCGTAGAGAACAAAGATGTCTCTCACGAAAATATGAGAACTTAAAGAAAGGAGAGTCCACTCAAAAGAATATACAAAAGCAAAAGCTCAAAGTACAAAGACTTCATCATAAAATAGATAATATCCGTACTGATTATATCAATAAATCAATAGCTGAGATAGTGAAAACCAAGCCATCTTATATAACTATTGAAAATTTGAATGTATCAGGAATGATGAAGAACAGCCATCTTTCAAAAGCTGTTGCGTCACAGAAGTTCTATGAATTTAGAACCAAGCTTAAAGCAAAATGTGATGAAAATGGTATTGAATTAAGAGTCGTAGACAGATGGTATCCATCATCCAAAATATGTCATTGCTGTGGTGCTATCAAGAAAGATTTGAAGCTTTCAGATAGAATATATCGTTGTGATTGTGGTTATGTTGAGGATAGGGATTTCAATGCTGCTCTTAATCTAAGAGATGCTTTAACTTACGAAGTTGCATAATAAACGCAAACGTAAGTATGTACTGCGGGCTATCGCAGGAATTTACGACTGTGGAGTGTACACGAACTTGTGAGTAGCGTATTGTTTACAATCGCCAAAGCATACACATCGAAGCAGTAAGAAGTATCCGCAAGGACTTTAATTTCTCGATGTGTTTGAGTATATTTGAACACATTTTGAGTGGCAGAATAGATCAGTGTTTGGGAACAGAGCAAAAGTATCCGCTGAGGAATTAGCGTATATGAAGGAACAATTGGATAATGACAGGGGATTTTTCGAGAATGTAAATGCAAAGTCAAAGCTTATAGAGGCTGATTTTGATGAGCTGGAGAAATCAAGACAGCTTGAGGAGTCATCCCTTAAGCAGCTGAATGATAATGCAAATAATGTGGTGGAATTTTCAAAGGACAGCATGGATGCCATATCGGCCTTAAACGACAGCTTTACAGAGTGTGTAAAGGCGGCTGCGGACAATCTTACAAGTCTTGAGAGTGCGGCAAAGGCAATTGCCACACAGCATGAGGATACATGTGCGCTTGTCGAAAACAATAAGCATTTTACAGCTCCGGCTAAGAGCTTGTCAGAGACATCGGACAGGCTTGAGGCGCATGTGGATAGCTGTGCGGATATAGCTGCGCAGATGAAGGAGCAGAATAAGCAGATGAGTGTTCTCTCACTCAATGCTGCTATAGAGGCGGGCATGCTTGGAGAGCAGGGAAAGCTGTTCGTGGAGGCTGCTGAGAGCATAAGGGAGGCATCTGTTTCATATGACAGTGCAATTGATGCTGTTAAACAGGAGCTTTCAGAGGCAAAAGCTGAGATTAGTGCACTTAAAGAGCAGGTGAGTCACCTTGTAGGGCTTCTAAAGGACAACAATGTTGCCACGACAAGGCTCATGAAGCAGGGAGTGGAGCTCAATCATGTGTTTTCACAGTGTGATGAGATTTCAGTTGACATGATAGAAGCGTGCAGACAGCAGATTGTGTCAATCCGCAATACACAGGAGGAGATTATCAAGTTTGAGGAGCGCAATAAGCTGCAGATAGAGGATGCATACGCAGAAATTTCGACTCAGAGGAAAAATTCAGTAGAAATAAAATCAACTGTGGACAAGGTGCTTGACTACAGCAGGGAGAGAGTAAGATAACAGGACAGATATGCAGACTGTGAGTGTCATGCATTTTTATGAGTGAAATATAAAAAGACATCAACCGGTGTAAATTCCGGATGATGTCTTTTTGAGTTGAAAGCTGCAATTATTAAATCAAACACGAACCTTGCTGTTTGCTGTATCCTGGAAGCTTCCGCTCTTCTGCGGCAGATGCATCCAGTTTTTGATGTAGACCACATTGTACATTACAAAAGCAAGCATAAAGGCTGTAGAAACGTCAAATACTGAGTGCTGTTTGATAAACATGGTAGACAGTATAATCAGAACACAAAGCACTAATGATGCATGCTGAACGTGCTTTTTATCCTTGAAATAGCTGCTGTGCATCACCGCAAAATGAATGCCGAGCGAATTGTATACGTGAATGCTCGGAAACAGGTTCGTCGGTGTGTCAGTGGAGTAAAGCCACTCGCAAAGCGCTGTAAACATATTGTGGTGCGTGAAATAATAAGGCCTTAAATTGTGACCATTTGGGTAGAGCGTTGATATAACCAAAAATACGGTCATACCGGTGTATAAAAACGCACACAGTCTGTAAAATTCTTTTTTGTCATGTAATGCCGTGAAAGCAATTCCAAAGGCCACATAGCCAAACCACATGATATAAGGAATAACAAAGTATTCACAAAATGGTATATAATCATCTATTGGAAGATGAATCAAGTGATAATGTGTGGTAACAGTGCGCTCTAAATATCCAAACCAGGTCAGATATAGGATAAAGTATGATAAAATCCACACATGCTTGTAGCGGTTGAAAAGCTCTATAAGCTTATTCTGTATTTTCTTCATAAAATCACCTTTTTAATCCGCTTGAAATTATAACACTGAAAAATAATTCAAACAACACCAAAACAAAAGACTTAATAAATTTTATGAAAAAATTAATAATTAAGACCTTATATAATGAGCTTTTTGTGAAATATTTATCTGCAGCAAAAAGCATAGGATATAAGCTATGGTTTAATCAGCATAAAGGATGCTAAAATCCCATGGTGCAAGAGCTATACAATCGCCTGCTGATACTGTACTGTCATCGCAAAGCTTCTTGAGACCGTCTGCATGGCAGGTAACAGTCTGCTCATCATCCGAGTAGTTAAGCAGATAAATGATTTTTTCTCCCTGCATATTGGTGCCGCGCTTTATGACAACGGGATAAGAAGCATCAAATTCATTTTTTGGCTCGCCGAAGAAAAGCTTTAGGGCTTCTATCAGCGTGGCCTCACCAAAAAGTGTGGCAAGATACATGGTGCGTCCTTTGCCGTAAGAGTTTTCTGTGATAGCTGCGTGTACTCCCCAGTGCTTGTGCTCATACATAGCAACAGGTGTGGCAGTGGTACAGTCGACCATCTCCATCCAGTCACGCGCTTTTGATGATTTGCTGCCACAGGTTACGGTGACATTGTCAGGCAGGGTGAACTCATCGTACTGTATGCCGAGAGCCTTGTTTATAATATAAGGCTGTACGTCATGGCGTATTTTAAGGTGTTCATCCGAAAAAGCAGATTTAAAGGTCACCACCATATTGCCGCCGTTTGCAACAAATTCATTTAAGGCATTGAGTACCTCATCTGTTGCGCTATAGAGTGCAGGCACAAGTATATTCTCATATGAAGCAAAAAGTGCCGGGTCGGCAGGAATCACGTCGTACTCAATGTTCATCAGATACAGGGCATCGCAAAGCCATCTGAAAACGGTATTGTAATTGGAGACGCTTTCGTTGTTCAGCTTAAATTCATTAAGCCCTGTAAGAGAAGCGTTGTCAGCAATAACCGCAAACTTGTTTGTCTTTTTCAAATTTACCAGCCTGTGTCCGTATTTTTTTAGTTCGTTTCCGATAACACTGCACTCCTTATAAAGCCGGTTCGGTCTAAGGTCGTGGGAGAGCACGCCCTTCCAGTAGCTTTCTATGGCATTGTGGATAGAATGCCAGTGCCAGTATTCAACCATGCATGCACCGTTTGCGATGTGACTTATGGCCTGCAGGCGCAGCTGTCCCGGATAAGGAAGCCATGGGTGATTTCCGGCTGCCTCGGTCTCAAGTACCAGATAATTATCACCTTTTATGCCTCTTGCAATATTGCCGCAGGCGGTAATCTCGCGGCCGCTCAGACTGCTCTGGGAAGGGTGATATATATCGCAGCCTGCGATATTCATACACTTGGCAGCCTCGTACTGATTGACCTCCGGCTGCATGCCGTAAGAGTAATCGTGCCATTCAAAGTCGAAATTGTGAGTGATGAACTGGTCGTCTCTCTTGTATTTTTTGACGATATCGGCCTGCCATGCAAAAAAGTCTGTCACGAGCTTTCTCTGGAATTTTTTGTATTCCGCATCAAGACTCATATTTATGGTACCGCGGATATCAGGAAAGGCATCCCAGTCATCCACACGGTTGCTCCAGTAATCAAGTCCAAACTCCCTGTTAAACTCGTCAATGTCAGGAAATTCATTTTTCAGATATTCTACAAATTTAGCCTGAGCGTATTTGGAACAGGTGTCATAAGGCTTTGTCTCATTGTCGAGCTGGAAGCCGATCACGCAGTCGTAGTCCTTTACCTGCTCCATGAGCTTTTCAATGATAATCTGTGCATGGTGCAGATAGTCAGGGTTTGTGATATCCATGTTCTGGCGGTGGCCGTAGAGCTCTTTGCCGTTATGTGTTACAGCGAGAATATCGGGATATTTTTTTGCAAGCCATGACGGAATAGCATATGTAGGTGTTCCGACAATGACCTTCAGCTCATATTTTGCTGCGCAGTCAAGCATGCGGTGCAGGTGTGTAAAATCAAATACTCCCTCCTCAGGCTCCCATGTGCTCCAGGTGGATTCGGCAATCCTGATAACATTCATGCCGGCATCTCGTATCATCTTAAAATCTGTTTCTATGCGGTCGTAAGGCATATATTCGTCGTAATATGCCACGCCATATAATATTTCGTTAAAATTCATTTATATGTACCTCCAATAGTTACACTATAAATATACGTTAGTAAATGAATGGTGTAAACATTAAATCATCGGAAAACAAAATGTTGAGCGAATATGCGTGGAAGAATGAGTCAGTTGCGCAAAAAATTGCATGTCTGGGATGACAAGCGTATGAAGATAGGTTATAATGAAAAACAATAGAGTTGCGCAACAAATAAAAGTTGTTCAGTGATTAATCACATTTAGATGAAAGAGGGGGCAGAATGAGTAACAATATCACGATATCAGATGTGGCAGAGGCACTTGGCGTTTCAAAGACAACAGTAAGCAGGGCTATATCGGGAAAGGGCAGGATAGGCGCTGCAACAAGAAAAAGAGTGCTTGAATATATACAGGAGCATGATTATAAACCTAATGTAATAGCCAGGGGGCTTGCACAGTCAAAGACATTTAATATATGTGTGGTGATGCCGGGGGATTATGCACTTGTCGATCTGCCTTTTTTCCAGGAAGCTATAATGGGGATTCAGGAGATAGCAGGTATGATGGAATACGACCTTTTGCTTTGTATAGGCTCAGGCAATGATATGGCGGGGCTTAGGCGTATCATACAGAATCATAAGGTGGATGGAGTGGTGCTGCTTCGCACAATGGTAGATGATCCACAGGTGACATTCTTGCAGGAGCGCAGGATACCGTTTGTTACAGCTGGCTCATGCAAATATAAGGATGTAAAGCAGATTGACCATGACCATAGAAGTGCCTGCAGGGAGCTGACATCAATTATGCTCATGCGTGGCATGAAAAATATGGCGCTTCTCGGTGGAAGCGAGGATATTGTTGTAAATCAGACCAGATACGCAGGCGTAGTGGATGCCCATGAGCAGTTTGGAAAGAAAATAAATGACAATCTTGTATTTTTAAACCTTGAAGGAAAAGCATATGTTGAAAAGGCTGTAGATGATGCAATTGACAGGGGCTGCGACTGTCTGCTGTGTATGGATGATGCAGTCTGTGCGCAGGCCATGAGACGGCTCCGCGAAAGGCATATAAAGGTGCCGCAGCAGGTGAAGGTGGCTTCATTTTACAACAGCTCAGTGCTGGAAAATAATGTGCCGTCCATTACATCACTTTCATTTGATTCAAAGGAGCTTGGAGCAAGAGCCTGCAAGAATCTGCTCAGACAGATAGAGGGTGAAGAGACTGAGAACAGGACACTTCTGCCGTATGAGGTAGTGTTAAAGGAGTCCACACAGTAAATAGTAAAAGCCGGAGCCGACAAATTGTCAGACTCCGGCTTTTGCTTTATATGGTTTTAAAACTGTTAAATCATCGCCAGATAAACCGTTGCGAGTGACACAACAATCTGGATAATTGCAAATCTGAAAACGACCTGTGCATTTGACCAGCCGAGCTTCTTTCTGACGTGGTCATGGATAGGAGTTGTGGTATTCTTTAAAATATGTATCTTCAAAAATCTAAGAAGAGAAACCTTTACGAGTCCAAGTCCACCATCGATGATAAGCACGAGACCTGCCAGTATGTAGATGAATGGGCTTTGTGATTTAAGAGCACAAATAGCTATGAATATACCCATGGCTCTTGAGCCGGCATCACCCATCAAAAGCTTGCTTGGTGTGGCATTGTACCACAGATATCCGAGCAGACATACTGCAAATAATAAAATACAATAGTTGAAGCTGTCAGTTATTTTGAGCACTGAATCAAGCACGAAGAAAGTCATTATGGTAATGATGGTAAGTGTTCCCGAAAGACCATCAACACCGTCTGAACAGTTTGTGACATTGATTGATACCCAGACTAAGATGACTGTGAGTATTCCAAACACAACAGGTGGAATATTTACAGAGCCGCCAAATATGGCAAAGGCGATTGTGCTTGAGTTGAAATGCAGATACACAACTGCCACAACAATGGCAACCGCAAAATCAAGTGCGCCCTTTAAATACTCGCCCCATGGCTTTTCTGCCGCATCGTCAAAGTAGCCTGTGAGCATCTCAATAACTATAAGCACAAGATAAATGACAATCTCCGCATTGATTTGTGAGAAAAGCACTGCTGATATCACAAATGTGAATATAAAGATAATACCGGCGCCTCTCGGCTTCCCGGCTGAAAGCTTTCCGTCCACAGCAAACTGTCTGCCGAGGTCCTTTGGTAAAAATTTATTTAATTTTGCAATAGCAATACATGTGAGTGCGAATGCAAAAATCACACCGATGAAAGCTATTATCGACATATCTGCCGAAGTCAAATAAGAAATCATATAGTCCTCCTTTGATATTGTATTACAACCTCATTCATTATATTAGTCTGATAAAAAAAAGTAAAGTTTTACTTGCAATTTTAAATAATTGTGTTATTATACTTATATGCTTTAAAGCGTTGAAACATTAAAACTTTAAATTGTAACATCAAGCTACCGTAATATTTATATTTGTTACAATAATATTTATACTTGGAGGAAACAAAAATGGCTCAGAAAGGTGATTTAATGACAGCACGCCCTGATATCCGCGTGCTTGACGCTACCATTAGGGATGGAGGACTGGTAAACAACTTTATGTTTACAGATGATTTTATCAATGCTCTTTATCGTGCAAACGTAAAGGCAGGCATCGACTATATGGAGTTTGGTTATAAAGCATCTAAGGAGCTTTTTGATGTAAATAAATTCGGCAAATGGAAGTTCTGTGATGAGGCAGCTATCCGTGAGATAGTCGGGGACAACAACTCTGATATGAAGATTTCTGTCATGGCGGATGTCGGCAGATGTGACTACAAGAAGGATATCCTCCCTCGCGAGGACAGTGTGATTGACATGGTGCGTGTGGCTACATATGTACATCAGATGCCAGCAGCAATCGAGATGATTGAGGATGCAAAGTCCAAGGGCTACGAGGTAACCTGCAACATCATGGCCATCTCAAATACACAGGAATCAGACCTTGATCAGGCACTTGACATGGTTGCCAAGAGCTCTGCAGACGGCATATACATCGTAGACAGCTACGGAGCTCTCTACCCTGAGCAGATTCGTCGCACTGCCGATAAATACACAGAAATTGCTGAGGCAAATGGGAAGTTCGTAGGAATGCATGCGCACAATAATCAGCAGCTTGCATTTGCAAACACTATAGAGGCAGCAGCCCGGGGAGTCAGCCTGTTGGATGCAACAATGATGGGCATGGGACGAGGCGCAGGAAACTGTGCGATGGAGCTTTTACTCAGCTTCCTCAAAAATCCAAAATACAATGTATTCCCTGTACTCAAATTCATTGAAGAACATATGCTTCCGCTCAAGGAGAGCGGTGCTGTATGGGGCTACGATATTCCATACCTGCTCACAGGACGCTTAAATCAGCATCCATCAGCAGCCATTGACTACATCAAGTCAGGAGAGACACATTACGCAGATTTCTACACAGATTTGCTTGATAAATAAAAATAGATAGATGTATATAAATCAATCCGCTATGCCAGATTTTGGTGTAGCGGATTGTTTTTATGCGCGTGAAAACCAAAGAGTAATGCGAAACTCGGTATTATTATGTGAAACAATAGCCCGCCCATTCATCTGCTTCATCATAAGGGTAATATTTCTGATACCCATGCCGGTGGTATTAAACAGAGAGCTTTTATCTGAGATATGGTTTGTTATCTCGATACCTGCATCTTTACTCCGGTAGATAGAGCTTATGCAGACAGGAGCTTTGATATCTGCATATTTGCATATATTGTTTGTAATATTGTTAAAAATCCGTCCGAGAAAGTTTGAGTTTACAGTGATTTTGAAATCCTTCCATATGAGCTTTTCTATATCAAGTGAAAAGCTGTTTTTACGGAGGATAAAAGCCATCTCAGAGAGATAGTCACCTATTGCACTTTCCATATTGCAAGGAGCGTCAAGCTCAAGAGCTTCTTCATTGCAGGCAAGTGAATAGTCAAAAAGCTGGTCGGTAAGGCCTTTTATTTCGCATATTTTATTGAAAATCACATCTATGTGTTCAGTGGGAATCGCACCCTTTTCATTTTCCATTTTGATAATTTCTGCGTATGATTGCAGCCCTGCGAGAGGAGTGCGGATATCGTGTGCCATGCTTCGTATCAGCATATTCTTTTCATTGATCAATTCGGTTTCAGACTGCTCGACAATGTTTAAAGTGCCATGTATTTGTGTGAGAATATGCCTGAAAATGAAAAACAAAATCATTATTGCTGTAATTAAAGTGAAGAGAGCATCACAAATAAGCAAAGCTTTGAGATATTTTTCCTGATAGTTATTATATATAAAAATTTTAGCTGTCCTGTCACTAAAGTTTAACGCTGTAAGATAAACAGATATTTTCTGATTATATAATGATAGATTTTGGGGCTTTTTGAGACATAAAAATTCTGTTGAAACGTAATGTGTTTCATTATCAATGGATATGAGAAAAAATTCGGGCTTTTCTCTTTGAATCCATGTATCAATGCTTTTAAAATCGTTTGACGAAACCTTATTGTCAGACACATATTTTTGAAAGTCTGTAGTATACGCAGCTTGTGTATTGTAAATATAGCTGTCGGAGCTTACATATTCATTTATTATTTTTTCCCCGCAAAGGTATATAGCTGTAAATACAGCAATTGAAATCAATAAAGCTATTAAAAATGAAATCAATAAGCTGCTTATGTATTCCTTATATCCGTTAAATTTATTCTTCAAATTTATATCCCTTTCCCCACACTGTTTTAATCAGGTGGGCACAGCCACAGCCGGCTTCAAGCTTATTGCGCAGATTTTTAATATGAACCATAATGGTGTTATTGGAAAACTGTGTATACGGTTCATTCCAGACGCTTTCAAATATATTCTGTGTTGAAAATGTCTTTGTCGGATGAGAAATTAACAGCAGAAGAATCTGATATTCTTTATCCGTGAGAGCAAGCTGTCTGCCATCGTAACTGACATTGTTGCATTTTGTGTCTAAGGTTAAGCCACATCGTTCAATAGTGGATGAAGCGGTGGTGTCTGATGCATCTGCATTGTCGTAGACGCGACATCTTCTGATAAGAGCCTGAATACGCGCTATCAGCTCCACGTAGGAGAATGGTTTTACAAGATAATCGTCCCCTCCGGCGGAAAGGGCTTCCATTTTATCGGTTTCAAGAGATTTGGCTGTCAAAAAGAGAATCGGAACATATGATTTTTCCCTGATTTTGCGGCATACATCGATGCCGGAAATATTTGGCATCATTATGTCAATAATCAGCAGATCAAAAGTTTTGTCGAATAATTCTAATCCTTCTTCACCATTAGTTGCCTCAACAACAGTGTAACCTTGATTTTCAAGCAAAATCCTAAGAGCATTTCTAATAGTAACATCATCTTCAATAATAAGTAGTTTATTCATACGCAAATATCTCCTAAGTAGTATAATAATATAAAATATAATAGCACATAAAAATGTAAAATGTGCTTAATTAAATCTAAAAAAATCTGAAGAAATCTGAAGTTCTAAAATTACAAAGCTTGTGTTATCTGAAAAGCAATCACATAATTATTCAGAAAAATTTAGAATAAATTAAGCCGATAATTCAGAAATATAGTTTAGTATATAAGCATAGACGTCTATGGTAACAATGCGGTAGTAAAAAATGTAATAATTACAAGGAGGAAGGCCATGAAAAAAAGAATTGTAATGGCAGCATTAGCAGCAACGATGCTTATAGGCATGAATGCAAGTCAGGCTTTTGCATCGGATGATAATATTCCATATAGCTTTAAAATAAAAGCTAATTATGCAAACACATATTCTGATAAGGAGTACAGACAGACTACAAACACACAAAATAAGTGGAAAGTCAATATGACATATTCAGAAGAAGGAGAAGGTACGATAACTACATACTGGTTAGCTGCTTATAATAGTAACCATGATAAGGTTTCAGCTACACACGATGTTACACAAGGTACTGGCGATCATTATTATTCAGCATATTCAAGTGCAAGTCAGCGTGATGTGTGCCTTGGAGCTGAAAACAACAATAATTCTTTTAGAACTTACACTGTTAGTGGATATTGGGATGAAGAGACTGATTAAGTAGGACTATATTTAACAACAGATGCCCGCTTATATAGGGGCATCTGTTAGGAAAGGAAAATATGAGACAGCAATTAAACAGAATTATAAGTGATAAAAAAAGTATAGGAATGATAATTTTTATGCTCGTAATTCCAATTTTGGATATTGTACAGATTTATTATCAGGATATTATTAATGGAGAAATGGGGAAACCCTATCCGTTATATGTCACATTTTTATCATGCTATTCACAAGGACACATATTTCAAATGATTTATCTGTGTTTTTTGCCATTATATTTGCTTGTAATAGTGGGAGAAGAGTGTATTGTTGATTATATTACAGGATATAAGAATATATTGATATGTAAAATGGGAAAAAATAAATATATTTTACAAAAAATGAAATCAGCCTTTATCGTCTCATTTACAATTGTATTTGTAGGACTGGGATTAAATCTTATACTTTCACAAATAGTATTTAATGGGGGAACTAAAACACGGTTTGATTCAGAACCATTGAAATATAACAGTTTTGTCATGGTAAAAACATTTCTTTTTGAAATAAGCTATACACATCCATTGACAACGAATATAGTCTACATTCTTATAACGGCAATATTTGCCGGTGTTTTGGGAATGATGGGAGCTGCGTTGGCAATATCTATACACGAAAGAAAGATGGTATATGCGTTGACCTTTGCAATTTGGTTCATACCTATTTTGTTTAAAAATTCATCAATGCATATTTTTCAACCGTTTATGGAATATGATTTTAATGTTGTTGTTCCAGTGGCGATATGGTGTATAGTGCTTTACATTTTAGTGATTATAACAGCTATTATATGGGAGAAAAAAATTGTTGAAGTATAAATATTTAGTATGCGCTTTAATATATGTGGGATTGTGTAGTATAGATTGTTATTTTTCAAATGTACCTATGCTTAATTCAATAGGGCAGATGGGGATAACGGAAGATGTAATTTTCCTGAATATCCACAATTCAGGCAGTAATTTCTGTGGAATTAAAGAAATATTGGTTGTAGATACAATTCCTGTCTTATTGGGAATATACTATGCATTGGACAAAGAAAAAACATATATATTACTTAGATATAAAACGCGGGAAAAATATAATAATAGCCAGGTCAGGATAATTATTGTAATGGCGGCAATATTTTCGGCAGTTCGTCAGATAGTTGATTATATTTTTACGGTATATAGTTTTAATGGTGCAACAATTAAGAAATATCCATTTGTGCTGTATTCTCTTATGGAATTTGTTGTTATTTGGATTTTCTTTGTCGCGACAGGTCTTTTTTACAAAATACTTAGAACTTGTTTACAAAATGAACTTATTGCTCTTATAGGAGCTTTTGGAGTTAATTTTGTACAATTCATTTTGATAAGATTTTGGCTCGTTAAGTTTTGGATACCGGGTTTAGATGTTGCTGTAGCATATAATTTTTTGGAAGGAAATAAATCGTTTGTAAGCTGTTTGGGTATTCTTGCAAAAAATATAGTAATGGCAATAGTTCTGTACATAGCAGGAATAGTAACGTTTGCAAAAAGGGATATTTTAAGAAATGAAAAATAAGTGGTTAAACATAATATTGATCATATGCATGATTATTATGCAAAGAGTTGTAATACAAATGAGTGGCTATGAGGTATATCAATTACCATTTGCCAGTACACTTTTTATTTTTGACAACCCAACAAGTAATTTAGTGCAAATTTTATATGCATATATACCATTACCATTTGTACTTTTTTACTTTTCGGGTAATGCAAGAGAAATTACAACCGGATATGGTAAGCTTTGGCTGATCAGATCTTATAGCAGAGAGAGGTTATACTTAAAAAATGCTATATTATCAGCAGCGAAATTAGCCTGTATAGTAATAGGTCAGACGATTATTTTTTTAATATGTGATGGGACATGGAATAATTTATCAAGTATAAAATTAATACAGGTAATAGTTACATATTTTGTTGGAGTATGGGCATTGGTACAATTACAATTTTTACTTGAATTATTTATGGATGCCAGTATTTCAAATATATTTGTAAATATTTTTTTGGTGGTATCACTGATAATTGGAAATAACGTACTGATAAATCGTGATTTAAGCCGGATTGGAGTTATGCTTTTCCCCAATATGCTATTTGGAACGCGTAGTGGGATAATTTATCAAAAAAACATATATGTGAGATTTGAAACTTCAATTATATATGTGATTATATTATTAGTAGTTTTAAATATTATTTCAATAATAAAATATAAGAAAACAGACATTTACTGAGGAGATGATATAGTATGATACAATTACAAAATGTAACAAAGAGGATAAAGGAAAATACGGTATTGGATAATGTATCGTATACGTTTAAAAGTGGTTTTGTTTATGGTTTATATGGGCAAAATGGTTCAGGAAAGACTATGCTGCTAAGAGCTATAAGTGGTTTGATAAATCTGGATAGTGGAAGTATTTTCATTGATGGGGAAAAACTGCATGATAAAATTGAGTTTCCACCTGAGACCGGTATTGTTATAGAAAATATGGAATTGCTGCCGGAATGTTCCGCAAAGAGAAATCTTCAGATGCTTGCAAAGATAAAAAATATTGCTGATGAAAAAGATATAATCTTTTCTCTGGAAAGAGTAGGTCTGGATCCCGACTCTGATAAAAAAGTAAAAAAATTTTCATTGGGAATGAAACAACGATTAAATATTGCACAGGCAATTTTTGAAAATCAGAAAATTATATTGCTTGATGAACCGACAAATGCATTGGATGAAGATGCAGTGCAGCTTATATATAAAATAATAAGAGAGGAGAAGTCAAGAGGCGCAACGATTATTGTAGCCACTCATCATAAAGAAGATTTAAAGGAAGTGTGTGATGTGATATTAAAAATTGCGGAGGGAAAAATTGTTGAGGAAAATGAAAATAAATAAGTATTTTCTTGGAATTGTTCTTATAATCATAATAATTATGTACTTTATGGCTGGAGTTCTTTTCCTGGGAAATACAAGAGAAGATAATAATATGAAAGTTAGTACTGTACAACAGAGCATAGCATATCAGACTTTTAAGTCTGGAACAGAAGGCTATAATCTTGCATCAAAATATGCAGAAAATCTGCAGAATAATTCTTTGGACAAAGAAGCTATTGATTTACAATTGCAGGAGGCAAAGAAATTTTTACAGGATAATATTAAAGGAATAAGCAGGGAAAGTGATAATTTTGCGCAGATGTTTTATTATTGTGGGATCATATATGGGTTAGATGATATTTACAATTGTGGAGATTATGAATTTGTAAAGGTTGGAATGGAAGTCAGAGGTTATATTATTAATGTCCAAAATGGTGATATGGATGATGAGCTTGAAGCTGACTTATATGATAAGCTGACAAAACTCACTGCTGATGATATACAGGAGGTTGTTAATGCAATTGATAATTAAAACAAGATAAAAATAGCAAATCTTTAGGACAATGCAACAAATGGGATATGTACAGTTCTAAATTAACCCATTCTTTTGTAGTGCATTGTAAAACATAGCACGTCCAGAATAGTTCCAATACGCACAATTTTGACGAGGAAGATTACTTGAATAAAAGCAGATAAAAATCAGTTGTAGAAAATCCAAATAATGGATATAATAATAATATAGGAAAAGAGACGAACATAGATTTCTAACAGAAAGGACGTGATATTATGGTAACAACAGAATCTGTAACTATTAAAGTTCCGGTAGGAATGTCAAAATATCTGGTAACTATGAATCCGGAAACAGAGCTTACCCGAAATGCACTGTTGCTGTATCCATATATACTGAATCAGACGATATCCCATGGTCGTGCGGCTGAAATTCTGGGAATCAGAAAATCCGAGTTGATTGATCTGTATGATAAGCTGGGATATTCCTATTTTGATATGACGATGGATGATCTGGATGATGAACTGAATACTTTCAGAGAACTCAAAAAGAAGGAGGCTGCGGTATGATTGTTGTATCAGATACAACACCGCTGATATCACTTCTTAAAATCAATCGTATAGATTTGCTGGAAAAACTGTTTGGCGATGTTTTGATTCCGCAGGCAGTATTTGATGAGCTGACAGTTAATGAACGATTTCGGCTGGAAGCCGATGAGATCAGGCAGAAGAAATTTATCGTAGTGAAGCCTGTCAATAATCCGGAATCAGCAAGTATATTAAAAAGAGCGGCAGGTCTTGACCAGGGCGAGAGTGAAGCGATTGTCCTGTCAGATGAATTAAAAGCAGATCTGTTATTGATGGATGAAGCAAAGGGAAGAAATGTATCAGCTCAGATGGGACTTAGAATCATGGGGACGATAGGGATTCTTATGGCAGCCTATGAGGAACACGAACTGACATCGGATGAAGTCAGAGAATGCGTGGATGGTCTGCAACGTGCCGGACGACATATCGGACAGCGGCATTATCAGATGCTGTTAAGCAGATTGAAAGACTAAAAATACTCTGGTTCTATAACAGTACCGTGGTTCTGGATTGGTTCTAAAAAGTTTTGAAACGAGATGCAGGATAGAAAAATTGAAAATAGTAGTAAATCTGACGTCTGTACCATTTGTTCTGGGGCTGATTGTAGAACTGGAGGATTGTTATATTGTGACTTCGAACCGGGAGAGTGGATTCGGAAGATACGATGTGATGTTGGAGCCAAGAGATAAGTGCGATGATGCATTTATTATTGAGTTCAAGGTTCAGGATTCGGAAACAGAGAAAGATCTGGAAGATACAGTGAAAGCCGGGCTGGAGCAGATTGAATATAAGAAGTATGCTGCAACGTTGGAGGCAAGAGGAATTCCGGAGGAAAAGATTCATAAATATGCGTTTGCGTTTTGCGGGAAACATGTTTTGATAGGGAAGTCAACAACAGGAGATAAATAGCAAAAATCTCTGGACACTGCATAAAACAGGAGCCTAGCAGGAGAACTTGCTACAAAATCCGCTGTACGAAGCGGCTTAGCAGCTGTTGGAATTATGTCAAGATACAGCAATGGGGCTGTAAAAAAACTCCCCTAGAAAAAAATCGCCCAGGCCGTGAGGTCTGAGCGATTTTTTGGTATAATTAATTATGCTACTAACAGACTATACTAATGGTAATTATACTATGCGTCAGCTGAAATTACCATTAGAAATCGCAAAATTGATCGATATTTCTGATCCGGTATATACTTTTTGTGTCCAATGTATTGACATAGATCCAATGCTTTGTACCATTGATGGAAAAATTCAATCGCACATATGGTCATTATCCGAAATATCAGGTTGCTGATGCCGGATACGGTTCTTACAATAATTATCTTTATTGCGAAGAACACGGCATGGAAAAACACATGAAATTTCCCATGTACAAAAAAGCAACGACAGACGAAAGCTGAATAAAACTCAAGCGTGATTAGCTGAGCTTTATTAAATTCACCATTTTTTATACCCAAAGATGCAGACCTGTTCAAAAATAGAAAAATTCATACAAAGAAACAACAAAACCGACATTTGCCGGAGTTGGCGTTTCTTAATTAGGGACTTATTTTACAGCCCCATTAAATTATAGCTGAATCATTATAATATATGAGATGATACCTATAACACTATAAAAGCAATGAATGAGAGTATGACAGCAAAATCTATGCCTGTTATGGTTGGAAAGAAACGATAAGAAGATATTCCTTGAATTGAACTTTGGTTTGATTCAAGGGAATTTTATATTTGGAGTGTCATTTTCTGCAATTAGGAGTCACTTTCTGCAAGAACAATTGAACAATACAATTTATTTGATATATTTAAAGAAGAAAGTGATATTTAATTTGACAAGAGTATAATCGTTTGTTAAAGAAGAAAATGGATTTCAGAGTAATTTATCAAGGAGAGAAAATTATGCTTATAGTAAGAGAGTTTAGCAATAGATTTCAGCAAATGTCTGGAATGCCTATCAATAGTAACGAAACAAAGGAAAGACTTAAAGCGGCTGGAATAGATATAAATAGTAAACAATATCGAGCTGTTATGAGTGAGATGTCCAGAGATGGTGGCGGTGGATATACTACAATCTCAGCCATTAAGAAACGAATGAGCCGATATGATAAAGATGGAGACTGGATTAATCCACGCACAGGATTGGCGGGGTTACTCGTTACAGATAAAAATTGTGCTAGCAAAAATAGAATTGTTTCAATTTCAGAAAGCATTATGGATGAGATGTTTGAAAGCACTAAAAAAGAATTTTTTATGGAAAATGGGGTGCATAACGGCGATACAACAAACAGATCAGAGATATATCAAAAGTTGTATCAGCAAACTGAGAAAAACGACAGATTAGCAGCAGGGTATACATTAGAGGAGTATGAGCGACAGTATTGGCAGGCATTCACAGATGCCGTAAAAGTAGCAGACCCTAAATGGGAGGCTGGAAAACCTATCATGCCGGGAGTTTTAGATAGAATTACAAGTAAATCCATTGATGCTTTATTAGTAAAATCTGGTAGTCAACTGATTAGAAAGTCATTTGAACGAATGATATAAAAAGTATCCATTTTGCGGGAGAGCATTCTGTTTGATAATATTTATGTTTTGACTGTAGGAGGAAGTAAAATGAAAAAAATTGGTATTAGAATATTAGGGTGTATGGCATTATTGTCAATGGTTGGTTGCGGAAGGATAGAAGGTGCAAGTGTTCAGGATTTAAGCAATACTAAAGATGCAATTGTTGAAAGTGAAACCACTTTGGCAGAAAATAATAATGAATATTCAAATAAAAATTCCCTATTTTATAGTGATATTTCTAGTTATGAAATTTTTACAGATGTAAATAGTGAAGCTGCGTTAAAAAATCTTTACTATAATATTGATGAATTTATTGATAGTGACTCATCAGATGTCATTGTAAAAGGAAATATTATAGAAATAGAATATGTGTATATTGATGGATGTTCTTATTCTGTGCTTACCGTTGATGTGGAGAGAGCATATAAAGGCGAGGTGCAGGAAACCATCACTGTGTATGAGGATGGAGGATATACTCGGCTGAGCGATGAAAAGGAACAAATTGAAGCACATGCCGATTTGTCACAATACACAGAAGAAGAAATGGAAAATTTGCTAATTAACCATACTTTTATGGGTGCGGAACATTCAAATGTTGGAGATACTGTTATTCTATTTCTGAAAACAAATGAAGGCAGTATTCTGGGTGACAGTTATCGAATTAACTGCTCAGTCTTTGGACGGTACACTTTGAATAAAGATAGCTATATTAGACCTGAATTTATTGTTGAGAATGATAATCCAGAGAAAATAACAACATGTAGTAATATGGATACATTCGAGTTTTCGGTGTCTAAATCAATGCTTGAAGATAAACTTTCACAGCAGTAAAATGTCTATATTGAAAATATTGGAAAAAAGTAAATGTTTGATATAACAGACTATCAAAGAAAATTATGAATTTTTTCTATGGGGTATTCTTGCAACAGTGATGTAATTTAATAGGCACAGGAATATGTCAAAAGACCAAAACAAAAAGTGTTAATGATAATAGGTGTTTACTGTTATAACATTTGTTATTTAAAGGGACTGTCGCTTTAACGATTTAGAATGACAGCCCCTTTTTTGAATCTCTTTTTTAAAATATTATAGGGAAGAAACAAGATGGACTAGAACAAGTCCCTTTTCATCATGCATATTGCATAAAATAATGCAAAAAGAACCAAAATGGGTTCATAGGCATGGTGAAAAGGGATGGAACAGAAAATAAAGCAAGATGAGATATTTATTGGTAAGAATATCTGGCGTATAAGGAAAGAAAGAGGAAGAACATTTGCTAAAGAGATATAATTATCTCTTTAAGTTCGGAGACAGTAGTAATGCCGGCATATGCTAATGCAAATTTGGTAATAGAAGAAAGATTAAACTGTTCAAAATGTTGATTTTGGTCATTTTCTACAAATATAGGTCGATTTCTGCCTTTTATTTGATTGTTCGGGTGAGAAATAGTAATATATGACTGTAAAATGGTTTTATATTATTCTAATTGAACGAGGGAAAATAAGCTATGTTTAGAATTGCTATATGCGATGATGAAAAGATTTTTAGAGATGACCTAAAGGAAATACTTATACGTTATATGACTGACAGAGGAATAATGCTTGAAATTGATACTTTTAGTTCAGGAAAAGAATTTGTTGAACTGGGAATTGAAATGGTAAAATATAAGATTGTTTTTCTGGATATCAACATGGATGAACTGGATGGAATTATGACAGCAAAAAAGATCCGGGAAAACAGCAAGGATATGTTTATTGTTTTTGTTACAGCCTTTGTAAACTATACGATAGAAGGATATAAGGTAGATGCAGTAAGATATATTTTAAAGGACAATAAAAATCTGTTTGCCAGTGTTTATGAGTGCATGGATGCAATTCATGAAAAAATGGATTATAAGATTACTTGGGCTGAATTTGATTTCTGCGAAGGTACAAGGAAAGTTTCATTGAATCGCATATTGTATATTGAGAGTAAATTACATAAATTGGAGTTTCATGTAATGGAGGATTGTCTGCAAAAATATACATTACAAGGGACGCTAAATGAAATAGATGATAAGTTTGCCGGAAATGATTTTCTGCGGATACATCAGAGCTTTCTGGTTAATATGAAATTCATTAAAAATATAAGCAGATACAGAGTATTGCTGAATAATGGAATTCTATTAGATATAGCTAGAGCGAGATATAAATATGTAGAAGAAAAGTTTATCGCTTATAGAGGTGAAGTATAAATGTTTGTTTACATTCAGAGTCTTTTGATTATGATGTTGGAAATATTATGCTGCAAAATTTTTTTTGAAGCATTTGGAATAAAAAGAGAGGAAAATAATTGTTGGAAAAATTATAGTATAGTTATCGGATTGACAGTGCTTTGCTATTTTATTGCAATGATTTTTCGAGACTATTTTATTGTAAAGCAGGTATTTTCAATTATTCTCATAACATTCTTTATGTTGCTTTATCTTAAACTGAGTTTTGGTAAGGCGATGATTTTATCAGCATTATTTGAGAGTCTTTTGCTCGTGATGGATTATTTCGCGTTACTTATGAATATTTATATTTTTCATAACATGGAAGAAGTATGGGAATCACATGTTATACAGGGTTCATTGGTCGTTGTTTTAGGAAAGGCATTGTTACTTTTTGCTGTATTAATTATTAGAAATCATATGGAGAAAAAATCTTTGGCTATGCTGGCAGATACAGAATGGCTTCGGTTTATTTTTTTCCCTATTTTCACAATATGTGTTATTACAGCTATGATAAAAATGTCTGAAGATATAAAAAATAAAGCCCAGGAGAATTTATTTTTTGTTATAGCGTGTGGATTGGCGGGAATGAACATAGTTGTATTTTATTTAATATATGATATTTTAAAACGAGAAAATAAATTGCAGGAGGAACGTATTTATAGGATACAGGTTAAAAACCAAATAGGTATGTATCGTTCTATTTCTGAAAATTTTGATAAACAAAAGAAAATGACACATGAATATAAAAATCAGATTATGTGCATTGATTCTTTGATAAAAAAGAAGAAATATGATTCATTGGAAAGCTTTGTAAATAAAATCAGTGGTCAAATTAGTAAAGAATTGGATTTTATTTGTACAAATAATGTGATTGTGGATGCAGTATTGAATACTAAATATCAGGAAATAAGGGATAAAGGTATTGTTTTTGTATTTAAAATTAATGATTTATCATCTTTGAATATTAGCGATGAGGATGTTGTGGTTATTATGTCCAATTTATTAAACAATGCGATTGAAGCATGTGAAAAGTGCAGAGGGGATAAAATAATAAAATTGAAAATTGTTATAGAGGACAATAATGCGATTATATCGGTGAAAAATACTTATGAGAATGCTGTTATTTATGAAAATGGAGAGATACAGACTACAAAGATTTTGGATACAGATGAGCATGGAATAGGAATAAAAAATATAGCTGAAACAATAAGGAAGTATGGGGGCTCTTATGTGATTCAAAACGATGAACGAGAGTTTTATTTTTCCATTATGATTCCTCTAGTGAAAAGTGATTTCTGAGAACAAATCACTTTTTTGTCGTTTTCTGCAAAATAAGTACACTTTCTGCAATAGACCTTGTTAAGAAATTGTGTATTGTTATACTTACAGTAGAAGGAGGCGTTGATATGATTGAGAAGATGGCAATGGGGTTGGTTGACCAAATGGCTGAGGAAAAAATGATTGACAAGGAAGCGGAAGAATATTATGTCTATACGCTTGTTTCGTTAATGGAAAAATTTATAACCATTGGAACTATTTTGCTAATAAGTGTACTGATTGAGAAATTAGTTCCAACAGCATTCTTTTTGTTATTCTTTTTGTCATTAAGAAAAAGAACAGGCGGATATCATATGAATACCTTTTTTCAATGTTATTTGGGTACAGTGGTTACTTATATGCTTGTCTTAGGTTTATGTATGGTTCTGGTTGACTATCCGCAGCTGGTTTTTGGATTATTATTAGTTGCAATTTGCATAGTTGAAGTTATAGGGACTGTTAATCATCCCAACATACATATGGATGCGGTAGAACTGTCAGAATCAAAGAGGGCGGCAAGAATTTTGTGTGCAGTTGAAGTGTGTGTTATTTACACTTTTACTTTGCTCGGAGCCGATATGATGTATGTTTGCCATATGGCAGTTGCTGTTATATTATGTGCGGTTCTGTTGCTGATAGCTAAAATATTAAAACAGGAGGTAAAGAGAAATGAAGAAAATTAACAAAAAGGTATTGAAGGTTGTGGAGAGGGTGACAAGAAATGAGATTAAGAGAGCCAGTGGTGATCCTCCGTTTTGTTTGGGGATATTTCATCAACCGAAAAGACCGGTAGAACATAAATGTAATAGAGAAAATAAATAAAGAAATAAATGGTAGTATATTTCTTCACAGACTCCTTAAATCCTATAATTTCAAGCTTTTGCGATACTTTGTTGTTCATATCATTATTCACCCACCAGGTGAAGAAAATATATGGTAAAATAGACGTAACAAAACCTATAGATTGGAGTCTTTTACCATGAATAACAACCACCGAATCACACTGAGCACCAATAAGAACATTATTGTTGAGTTTACAAATGATACAATAAATCGTTCTGAATAAAGTGTTTTTCAGGAAACATCCAATTTAGGAATTTTGATTAAGAGAGAGATAATAAAATGAAAATATGTTATATAGTTGTTTCAGCTTTTTTGATTATTTTCTATCCAAGACAATTAACACATCTTATGTGCTTTGGGAGACATCGTGATAAGAATATTGTCAAAAGCAAAGCTGCTTATTGGGGAATATATTTGTTTTGGACAATTATTTTTTTGATTGGTTGTCTGATGATGGGTTCAGCGATGAAAGTAAATTCTACAATGGATAAATTAGTGTATTATTTCATTTTAGGAAGTGATAATAGGGATTGTGTTGAATTGGGAAGTGAAGAGAATGATGAGGCATATATTTCTACATATTATACACGAAAGGAAATCAATGAGAGCTTTTTATTTGAGGTTGTCCAAAAACATGAATATGCATATGAGATGTGTCAATTACAGGAGTTGATAATTAAGAAACAGGATGAAAGATGGATACTTTATTTGAATGATGAGGTGATGGGATATGTAGAAGTAAAAAAAGGTTTTTTAATTAAGGAGTTTTGTTTTGTGTGGGATAGGCAAAAAATAGACCAAAGGAGGCAGTTATATGAGTAAAAAAATGTGCAAGAGGATATTTTCAGTAATTTTATCATTAGGTCTTGTTATGGTTCAATCCATGAATGTTAATGCAGCAGGTAATGAAATTGGTAAATCTTCAGTATTCGTTTAGTGGCAGATATGCGGTGCGGACAGGCATCTATTTGGGATTTTAAAAAATAGCAAAAATCTCTGGACACTGCAACAAACAGGAGCCTCGCAGGAACACTGCTGTAAAATCCGCTTAGTATGAGCGTATTTTGCAGCAAGTGCTCCTGCGAGGCTTTGTCATTTAATCCAATAAACTTAAAACGCTTTATTTCTTCTTCCACGCAAGAAGCCTCTCAATATGCAGCGGTTTCCCCTGAACAGCCTGCACCTTCAATCTGTTTTCCTCACTGAAACCAACCAGAATATCATGATTAGCCTCAGCCAGATAATCGATGATACCATCGATATCAGACTTCGTGTTCTTCGGACAATGAATATACAGATGCTTATTTGCGGAAATATGCAGTGTATATGAGATGCTGAAATGATACCACAGAATCTTGTGCAGGGTAGAGTATTTGTAAATCCATAAAATCTCTTTGATAGGCACGATAGCATTGCCATAAGGCGAGGTCATGATAAAATAGTGCTCTGTGATAAACATATCCTCGGTGGCAAGCTGTGGCAGTGTGGCAAGCTCCTCCTCAGCCTCGGCAAGCAGCTTGTGCGGATTGCCGAATACAACAAGATTCTGACATGCCGGTGCCAAAACAGGGAACCTGATGCACAGGATGTAGAATATCAGGCTGATAACAGCATAGATAAGAGTGCCAAAATAAAAAACAAACATAAAAATAGTAGTTTTCAAATGGTACTCAGGCTCATTAAGATAGCAGCCTGTTATGGTATCGGAGAGTCCCTTGGAATCCCAACTCAGATCCTTTGACAGTTTATTTACAAACTGTGTGTAGGTGCCCTTGCCCTTTACGATTTTACCGACCACTGTGAGCTTATCTATAGAGGGCAGACCCTCCTCACAGGTGGATGGTGCAAGCAGAACAATAGAGCAGTGCTTATCGCGCATGCAGTAGTAGTAATAGCCCTTGATGTCGTTACCGTCCTTCATGGTGTAGCCGGTAAAGTAAAGCTTTTTAAGGGTGGTTTTTACATACCTGTCCGAATCCTTGTATGCAGCTTCAAAGCTGACAGAATCATCAATATGTATGGGCGATAAAATATCTCCGAGTGAAAATGCAAACCATAGCACGGTAAGCAGAATGATGTATACAATCGGGGAGAAAAGACGCCTTTTGTAAAATGCTTTGATGTTTTTTGTTATGTAGTGTTCGTAATTATCAATCATATGCTTAGTATAATGGTTTTTGTGCCTTATATCAACCTTGATTTTGAGACATTTAATTGTTATTATATAATTAATAGTAACTATTCAGAACCACTGAGAACAAAAAAGCTGATGCGTCATGCTCGCATGTAAGCAGCAGGTTTTCTTGTTCTCAAGGTGGCTCGAATAGAGCCACCCCCACACATATGAGCAAAATTAGCTGCAAAGCAGTGGGAAAGCACGAGTATCGTGCGGTTTTGCGAATGTGCGTGGGAGGGTTCTGAATAGTTACGGTAAATAGAAACACGAAATGAGGTAATTATGGAAGCATACACGAGTTTTGCCCGGGTGTATGACATGTTCATGGACAATGTGCCATATGAGGTGTGGAGCAGATATATTGTCGAAAAACTGCGTGCAAATGGCATAGACAGTGGATATGTCGTGGACTTAGGCTGTGGTACGGGAAAGCTTACCACGCTTCTTGCAGATGCAGGCTATGATATGATAGGCATTGACAATTCTTTTGACATGCTTGATATGGCACTTGAGAGAGAGGATGACAGAATCCTTTATCTGATGCAGGATATGAGAGAGTTTGAACCGGGAGAAAAGGTGAGTGCCGTCGTAAGCGCATGTGACAGCATCAATTACATTCTTGAGCCTGAGGATCTGCAGGCAGTTTTTTTCTGCGTGAGCGAAAGTCTCAAAGAGGGTGGCATTTTTATATTTGATATCAATACTCCATACAAATATGAGGTGCTCATGGCTGATAATACCATAGCTGAAAACCGTGATGAGGGCAGCTTTATATGGGACAATTATTATGATGCCGATGAGAAAATAAACGAGTATGACCTGACACTTTTTATAAAGGAGCAGTCAGAGGATGAGGATGACATCTACAAGAAGTTTGAGGAAACTCATTTCCAGAGATGCTATGAGATTTCAGAGCTTAAGGAGCTTCTTGAGCAGTCGGGACTTGTGTTTGATGCGGTGTATGATGCGTACACAGACGATCAGGTGAAGTGTGACAGTGAGAAGGTCACTGTAATTGCACATAAAGCATAGAATTAGATAATGAGAGGTAAATTATGTCAGATTATATAGTAAGAGCAACAGCGGCGGATGCCAATATCAGAGCATTTGCTGTAACATCAAGGGAGATGGTGGAGACCGCCAGAGAGGATCACATGACAACACCTGTCATGACGGCGGCACTTGGCAGGCTTCTTTCTGCGGGAGCCATGATGGGAGCTATGATGAAGGGTGATAAGGATATCATAACTCTTCAGATACAGTGCAGCGGACCTGCAAAGGGGCTTACCGTCACAGCAGATTCGCACGGCAATGTAAAGGGCTTTGCCATAAATCCACAGGTTGAGCTGCCACTCAATGCGGCAGGCAAGCTTGATGTGGGTGGAGCGCTTGATCTTGGTATACTAACAGTTATAAAGGATATGGGCTTAAAGGAGCCGTACTCAGGTCAGTGTGAGCTTAAAACAGGTGAGATAGCTGAGGATCTGACCTATTATTTTGCCACATCTGAGCAGATTCCATCGGCGGTTGGTCTTGGTGTGCTTGTAGATAAGGATCAGAGCGTGAAGCAGGCAGGTGGATTTATCATCCAGCTTATGCCGTTTACACCGGAGGAGGTTGTGGACAGGCTTGAAAAGAAAATCACAGAGATTGATTCGGTGACACAGATGCTTGACAGGGGACTGACTCCGGAGCAGATACTTGAGGAAATTTTAGGAGATTTCGGGCTTGAAATCACAGATACGACTAAGACACGCTTCCACTGTGACTGTTCAAAGGAGCGTGTGAGCAGAGCACTTTCCACACTTAGCAAAAAGGATCTTGATTCCATTATCGCAGATGGTGAGAGCATTGAGGTAAAGTGCCAGTTCTGTAATAAGGCATATGAGTTTACGGTGGATGAGTTGAAGGAGATGCGCTAATTGAAGGACGGATATATAAAGGTCGCTGCAGCGACACCAAAGGTAAAGGTAGCTGATACTGTATACAACGGACAGCTTATTAAAGCTCTTATGAAGGAGTGCACTGACAACGGGGCAAAGGTGGTTGTTTTCCCGGAGCTTTGCATTACCGGATACACCTGTCAGGATCTTTTCTGGCAGGATAAGCTCATAGCTGCAGCAGAGGATGAGCTTATAGGGATAGCAGATTACAGCAGGAGCCTTGACGGCATATTTTTCATAGGGCTTCCATATGAGATAAACGGCATGCTCTACAATATGGCGGCAGTTGTATCGCGCGGAGAGGTGCTTGCCATGGTGCCAAAGACATTTCTGCCAAATTACAATGAGTTTTATGAGGCAAGGCATTTTGCATCGGGAGAAAACTTAAGCACATATGTCACACTGAAAAATGGCCAGCAGGTGTCTGTAGATACTGATTTTATTTTTAGCTGCAAGCAGCTGCCAAAGCTTAAGATAGCGGTGGAGCTTTGTGAGGATCTTTGGACTCCGAACCCGCCGAGCATCAGACACGCGATGTCGGGTGCCACTGTGATTGTCAATCTGTCTGCATCAGATGAGGTGACAGGCAAGGCAATATACAGGAGGGAGCTTGTGAGCGGACAGTCTGCCAGATTAATCTGTGGATATATTTATGCGTCAGCGGGAGACGGTGAGTCCACACAGGATGTGGTCTATTCAGGACACAATCTCATCTGTGAAAACGGAAATGTGCTTGCCGAGTCAAAGCGCTTTACAAATGAGACTATATACAGCGAGTTTGATGTAGAAAGAATAGAGACTGAGAGGCGCAGGATGACAACATTTGTTGTCGAGGATGATCACAGATGGGCTGAGTTTGATCTTGAGGTAAAGGATACCATTCTTAGCCGCTATGTAAACCCGGCTCCTTTTGTTCCTGCAGACAAGACAGACAGGGACAGACGCTGTGATGAGATTCTTATGATTCAGGCTATGGGGCTTAAAAAGAGATTAGAGCATACCAACTGCAAGACCGCGGTTATCGGTATTTCAGGAGGACTCGACTCCACACTGGCACTGCTTGTCACGGTAAGGGCATTTGACCTTTTGGGAAAGGATCACAAGGATATAGCGGCAGTTACTATGCCGGGCTTTGGAACAACAGACCGCACATATGACAATGCGGTAAATCTCATTAAATGCCTTGGAGCTACATTTATCGAGGTGGATATAAAGGATGCTGTAAATATACATTTCAGGGATATCGGACAGGATCCGTCTGTGCATGATGTCACCTACGAGAATGGACAGGCACGCGAGCGCACACAGATACTTATGGATATCGCAAACAAGGAAAACGGAATGGTTATAGGTACAGGAGATTTGTCAGAGCTGGCACTCGGCTGGGCGACCTACAACGGAGACCATATGTCCATGTATGCTGTAAATGCATCGGTTCCAAAGACTCTGGTGCGCCATCTGGTAAAATACTATGCAGATACCTGCGGCAGCGATTTGCTGGAAAGTACACTTCTTGATGTGCTTGATACACCGGTTTCTCCTGAGCTTTTACCACCTGAAAACGGTAAGATTTCACAGAAGACAGAGGATCTTGTGGGACCTTATGAGCTGCATGACTTCTTCCTTTACAATATGCTGCGCTGCGGCTATGCTCCTGCCAAGGTTTACCGCCTTGCAGGGATAGCATTTGAAGGAAAATATGATGATGAGTTTATTCTCAAATGGCTTAAGAACTTCTATCGCAGATTTTTCGCACAGCAGTTCAAGCGCTCATGTCTGCCGGATGGACCAAAGGTAGGAACAGTGGCGGTCTCACCGAGAGGAGACCTAAGGATGCCTTCTGATGCGTGCGGACGTATCTGGATGGATGAAGTTGATAAGCTGTAATAGTAAGAGGAAAACAATGGGAAAGACACATAAGAAAACTCATAGAAGGCAGGGAAGCATAAAACATGCAAGGCGCCGCGACAGGCGCATGAAAATAGGTGCGATAGTCCTTTGCGCCGCGATAATCATAACAACATTTCTGGCGTGCGGCATGCAGCTTTTGGTTCCTGTAGCTGATGCTGTAGTAAGCGCTGATAATAAGACGCAATCGGGGAATGTTGATGTGCAGAAGAATAATAATTCACTTACCGCATCTAAAATGGATTCAGAAAAAAATCAAAACAGCTCAGAGGCTGATGTAAACGCTGCGGAGCAAAGCAGCGAGCCTGACAAGGAAACGAAGCTTGATGAGATACTTCACAGTGCAAAGTATCCTGGGCAGCTAAAGGAGCTTGCAAAGAAAAATGATGAGGCAATTGACTTCATATATGAGTATCCTAAGGAGCATTCGAAAGAGCATGATATTGATCTGACTGCAGAGGCCTCGCAGGATACAGTACCTCTTTTGCAGCAGTGGGATAAGAGATGGGGCTATGAAAAGTACAGTGGCAATTATTTTGCGGCCAGCGGCTGCGGCCCGACTGCACTTTCGATGGTTGTATTGTATCTGACGCATGATGCACAGGCATCACCTCTTGCTGTGGCAGAGTATGCAAAGGAGGCCGGCTACAGTGTGGATGGCTCCGGAAGTGCATGGGACCTTATGAGCATGGGCTGCAGGCACTTCGGCGTAAATGCTAAGAGCGTAAAGGTAAATGAGGATATTTTTAAGGAAAAGCTCGATGAGGGCAATCTGATTGTCGTAAATGTCGGTCCGGGAGATTTCACAGACAATGGGCACTTTATGGTGATCACAGGCTATGATGATGAGGGTTTTACTATAAATGATCCAAACAGTATCATAAAGAGCAGTACCCACTGGCAGTTTGAGAGGCTGAGTTCGCAGATCAGGGCTGCATGGAGGATGTTTGTGTAGATAATAGCAGCAACACATGCATTTATGCTGATGTTTGTGATGCATATGGAAAAACTAAAAAATAAGAGATAATAAAACCTGCTGTGTCATGAATGATGGACACAGCAGGTTTTTAGTTACGTTCAGGAATAATTAATTAGTATAGTGTACTAAATTTATACAGACTAATAACAAACAGTAAAGTATGGTATACAGATTATAGCAATTGAATACCATGCTCCTCACATGCCTTAATTGTCTCTTCAGGCCACAGTGAGCTCTGTACCTCACCGATATGAGCCTTTCTGAGGAAGAACATACAGATTCGTGACTGTCCGATTCCGCCTCCGATAGTGTACGGAAGCTCCTTGTTGAGGATAGCCTTCTGGAATGGAAGCTTAGCACGCTCAGGACATCCGGCCTTGTCAAGCTGCTCCTTTAGGGCTTTTTCATCTACACGGATACCCATTGATGAAAGCTCAAGTGCGATATCAAGAACAGGATAGTATACGATGATATCAGCGTTTAAAGCCCAGTCGTCATAGTCAGGGGCACGTCCGTCGTGAGGCTCTCCGTTTGCAAGCTTGTCACCAATCTGCATTACACAGATTGCACCCTTTGCCTTTGCAAAATAATACTCGCGCTCCTTTGGAGTATTGTCCGGGAACATTTCCTCAAGCTCTGATGTGGTGATAAAGGTGATATCCTTTGGCAGAATCAAATCTATGTAGTCGTACTGTATAGCCATGTACTGCTCGGTCTTGCGCAGACATTTGTATACTGTCTTTACTGTTTCCTTAAGGAAGTCTAAGTTTCTGTCCTCCTTGCGGATGACCTTTTCCCAGTCCCACTGGTCAACAAATATAGAGTGGATATTGTCAGTCTCCTCATCACGTCTTATGGCATTCATATCTGTGTAGATGCCCTCGCCGAGAGAGAAGCCGTATTTCTTTAATGCATATCTCTTCCACTTGGCAAGGGAGTGAACGACCTCAGCCTCCTTGTCACCCTGCTCAAGGATGCCGAAGGTAACAGGTCTTTCATATCCGTTTAAGTTATCGTTTAAGCCTGTGGTAGGATCAACGAAAAGCGGTGCTGAAACACGTGTCAGGGAAAGACGCTGTGCGAGCATGCCCTGGAAGAAATCCTTAACAGTTTTGATGGCAAGCTGTGTATCGTGAAGATTCAGTGCCGAAGAATAGTTCTTTGGTATTGTTAATTTGCTCATTTTCGATTAAACCTCGTTGTATTATTAATTTTTAAATAAAATTCCTTTAACCTGATTATTATATCACAATTTTTCTAGAAAGATAGTCCATAATATGATAAAATTAGATAGTTTAAAGAAAAACAATATCGTTTTACCTTATTTTTACGTGTTTAAGGTGTTAATGAAAGGTAGTAGATTTATATGAGAAAAAGAGATATGACCTTTGCTTCGGCGGTGCTTGAGGCAATAGATGCGCTTTTAGCTCTTGCGTATATAGGCTTACAGATTTATTATGGAGTGTGCTATCACATACAGGTATTTAAGTTTGTGGCCAATATACTTGTGCTTTTGCTTGTATACATTGCAATCACATGGCTGCAGCATTATCCGGAAAAGCTAAATCACATAGCAGCGGAGCTGTGTGTGGGCAATATCAGAAAGTATTCACTCAGGCTTTTGATGTTTGTAAAGCTTGTTTTTACTGCGGGGCTTTTGGTGCCATGCGTGTGTGATGCGTTTGGAATAGCAATCCGCGATGTATACAGCCTCATTATGATAGGGCTCATCCTTGTGGTGACGGCATATTATGAGTACAGGATATTTCAGGAAATAAAGTCATTGCGGAAATAATATAGGAGAAATAAAATGCAGCTTAGTATAGAAGAAGTTAAAAAGCTGGATAGTAACAGCTATCAGATAATAGATATAAGAAGTGAGGAAGAGGTGGCGCACGGTGCCATAAAGGGAGCACTCAATATTCAGGCAGAGAAAATAGAGTCAGATGAGAGGGTGTTGCATGATAAGAAGCTTGTCATAGTCTGCAGCCGTGGTAAGACGAGTGTGGATGTGGCAGAGTATCTCACAGAAAAAGGTTTTGATGCGGCAAGCTTAAAGGGCGGCTATATAAGCTGGTTGCTTGATGCCATGAAAGAGGATGAGGTGGCAGAGCGCGATATAAAGGCAGATGTGGAGCAAAGCATCAGAAAGAAATTTAAGAAATCCATCTGGCGCAAGTTTACAAAGGCGATAAATACCTATGAGCTTGTAAAGCCGGGGGATAAGATTGCAGTGTGTATCTCGGGAGGTAAGGATTCCATGCTCATGGCAAAGCTTTTTCAGGAGCTTAAGCATCACAACAAGTTTGATTTTGATGTGAAGTTTCTCGTCATGGACCCGGGCTACAATGAGGCGAACAGGCATGTTATAGAGGAAAACTGCAGGAACCTTGGCATCCCTGCCACTATTTTTGAGTCAGATATATTTGATGCTGTATATGATATAGAAAAATCGCCATGCTATTTATGTGCGAGGATGAGAAGAGGACATCTGTATGCATTTGCAAAGGAGCTGGGCTGCAACAAAATTGCGCTCGGACATCACTATGATGATGTTATCGAGACGATACTCATGGGCATGCTCTACGGTGCACAGGTACAGACCATGATGCCTAAGCTTCACAGCACAAACTTTGAGGGCATGGAGCTTATCAGGCCTCTTTACCTGGTCAGGGAGGACGATATCAAGGCATGGCGTGATTACAACGGTCTACATTTTATACAGTGTGCCTGCAAGTTTACAGATACCTGTACCACCTGCAATAATGAGGAAAACCGCTCAAAGCGTGTTGAGATAAAGCAGCTCATCGCTAATCTTAAAAAGGTGAATCCTTTTGTCGAGGCAAATATATTTAAGAGCGTGGAGAATGTAAATCTGGCTACGGTTGTAGCATATAAAAAGGATGGCATAAAGCACAGCTTCCTAGATCACTATGATGAATAAGACAGATATATTTCAGGAGGGCATTATATGGCAGATATCATGGATTATATTGACTGGCGTGGAGACATAGGCTTTGATGAGGTGCATGTAAATGAGGTGGACGGACTGATTTTTTCACAGCTTATTTATGTGCAGATGAAGCCATATATGCCGGATGCAAAGAAGTCATACCTTACGATAAAACAGCTTTCAAGCCTTTACTGCGCGGACCACAGTGATGATGAGATTGAGCAGATGCCTAATCTTTTCCGCCACTCCGCGAGGCTGCTTCAAAAGCTGGCGCACTCAAGGCGCTATGCTGACTGCATTTTGAGATATTATATATACGATATAAGTGAAAAAGAGGAGTCGCAGTTTTCTGCGGTTACGATAGAACTGCCTGACGGCACATATTTCATTTCCTACAGTGGTACAGACCATTCCGTGGTCGGCTGGAAGGAAAACTTTAATCTAAGCTATCTCGATGAGACACCGGGACAGAACAAGGCGAAAAAATATTTAAAGCAGGTGGCAGCATATATATGCAATGATGATAGGGTCATAAATGAAAAAGCCGTAAATGATAAAGCTTTAGATGATGAAAATATCAACAATAAAAGCATCAATACAAGAAAGCTGTGGATAGGCGGGCACTCAAAGGGTGGAAATCTGGCAGTGTTTGCCGCCATGCATGTGGATAAAGAGGTGCAGGATGTCATTATTAAGGTGTTTAATTTTGACGGGCCGGGCTTCAATCACAAGATGATATATACGGCAGGCTACAAAAGAATTTTTGACAGAATAGAGACATTTCTGCCGCAGTCGTCTATTGTTGGCTTATTGCTTGAGCATGTGGACAATTATGAGGTGGTAAGAAGCCGTAATTCGGGGCCGCTGCAGCATGATGCTTTTTCATGGGAGATAATGGGCGGAAGTATCATAAAGGCGGATGGGCTGGACAAAAACAGTGTGCGCCTTGACAAGACACTCAGAAACTGGATAGGAAGCATGGATGAGGCGCAGCGAAAGCAGTTTGTAAATGTGCTTTTTTCAATAGCATCGGACTCCAATTTTGAGAACCTTGACCAGATGTCATTTAAGCAGCTCATTGAGATGATAAAGGCTGCCGATGAGCTGTCAAAGGCTGACTGGAGCATGCTTAAGGATACAGTAAGACTCCTGATTTCTGCCGGTGTCGGCGTGGTCAGGGATGAAAAGGAGAAATAAATGTTAAATCAGTTTTCAAGAACACAGCTTTTGCTTGGAAAAGAGGCGATGGATAGGCTAAAGGGCGCAAGAGTCGCAGTATTTGGAATAGGAGGAGTGGGCGGATATGTCTGCGAGGCACTAGTCAGAAGCGGCGTGGGAGCGATTGACCTTATCGATGATGACAAGGTGTGTCTTACAAACCTAAACAGGCAGATAATTGCAACCCGAAAGACCATAGGAAAATACAAGACAGATGTGATGGAGGAGAGGATTCATGATATTAATCCTGATGTCAGTGTCGTGACGCACAGGTGCTTCTTTTTGCCGGAAAATGCTGATGAATTTCCGTTTGAAGAGTATGATTATATAGTTGACGCGGTTGATACGGTCACAGCAAAGATCGCGCTTGTCATGAAGGCACAGGAGAAAAATGTCCCTATCATAAGCAGCATGGGAGCGGGAAATAAGCTGGATGCAAGTGCATTTAAGGTGGCTGATATATATAAGACCAGCATGTGTCCTCTTGCAAAGGTCATGCGCCGTGAGCTTAAAAAACGTGGCGTGAAAAAGCTCAAGGTGGTATACTCTGAGGAGAAGCCTACAAGACCGATAGAGGATATGTCTATAAACTGCAGAACCAACTGCATCTGCCCGCCGGGTGCCGAACACAAGTGCACAGAGCGCAGGGATATTCCAGGAAGCCTTGCATTTGTACCATCAGTGGCAGGACTTATCATCGCGGGCGAGGTGGTACAGGACATAGCCTTTGACAGGGTATGATGAAGAATACAATTACGAAAAGAGAGGAATAAAAATGCCAGTATTTGATTTTAGCGATGCACCGGTAGCAAACGAGCATCCGGAGTGTACATATGAGACATTTCATTCGACAGAGACAAAGGCATCGGCCGATAAACCGATTGTTGTGATAGACAATAAGCAAAAGGAGTGGGCGCATCATGCGCTCGGTATGTTTACAAATCCGATAAAGCGTACATCCTTTGAATTTGAGGATGGTGACGTGGTAATCAGTGCAGATATCCTGCGCATTGATTCCCGCTTCGTTAGCCTTTTTAAGTGGCTTGGCGAAAATCACATAAAAGTACAGCTTTCAGGAGCCAATACACCTGACGGATACGCAGTATACAGGGTGAGGGAGGTGTCTCTCGGCAGAGGCACAAAGCTGTCTGCAGAGGACGGATTCCTGCAGTATATGATGGAAAGGCTTTTTGCCAGCACCATGCCTGAGGATGAACCTGACCTCGATGATTACGAGGAAGAGGGCGACAGCATGAAGCTCACCAGTATACAGAGCATCACAGATTTCATGACATGTGCAGGCCGTACACTGCCTGACAATATACTGCTGTGGGCCAGAAGAAATCTGGCAGTTGCGCGTTCAAGCGAGGTATCACCTGAGGAGAGACGCCATGCGCAGAGAGCACTTTCCATCATGATGAATATCCAGTGGAAGGGAAATTACTTTGAGGCAATTGACCCTGTGGAGGCAAGGCGCATACTCGATGAGGAGCTCTATGGCATGGAGAGCGTGAAGCAGAGAATCATTGAGACCATTATCCAGATAAACAGGACTCATACACTTCCTGCCTACGGACTGCTGCTCTGTGGACCGGCAGGAACCGGAAAGTCACAGATTGCATATGCTGTTGCACGTATACTCAAGCTTCCATGGACCACACTCGATATGAGCTCCATAAATGATGCAGAGCAGCTCACAGGAAGCTCAAGAATCTATTCAAACGCAAAGCCGGGAATCATTATGGAGGCATTTTCACAGGCGGGAGAGTCAAATCTTGTATTTATCATCAATGAGCTCGACAAGGCCTCAAGCAAAAACGGCAACGGAAATCCGGCAGATGTGCTTTTGACACTGCTTGACAATCTGGGCTTTACAGACAACTATATGGAGTGTATGGTGCCGACCGTCGGAGTATATCCGATTGCAACAGCCAATGATAAATCCCAGATTTCTGCACCGCTTATGTCACGTTTTGCAGTGATTGATATTCCGGACTATACCGATGAAGAGAAGAAGGTCATCTTCCAGCGATTTGCCCTGCGCAAGGTATTTGAGCGAATGGGAATGAAGGAGGAGGAGTGCGTTCTCACAGAGGACGGACTTGATGCAGTGATTAAGCTTCACGAGAACACATCGGGCATAAGAGATCTCGAGCAGGCTGCAGAGCATCTGGCAGCAAATGCACTTTATCAGATAGAGGTTGATAAGGTAAAGCAGGTGGTATTTGACGCTGAGGCTGTTTTTGAGCTTTTAGGCTAGCAGGATATATTACGGATACAGGAATTGTTACGAAAATAAAAGGAGATTGTCAGGATGAGAGAATTTGGAAAATCCAGAAAATTAGATAATGTGCTTTATGATGTTAGAGGACCGGTGGTGGATGAGGCGGCCCGCATGGAGGAAAACGGCACAAATGTGTTGAAGCTCAATATAGGAAATCCTGCGCCGTTTGGCTTCAGGACACCTGATGAGGTGATATATGATATGTCCCGCCAGCTCACGGACTGTGAGGGGTATTCCAACTCCAAGGGACTTTTTTCTGCAAGAAAAGCAATCATGCAATATGCACAGCTCAAAAAGCTTCCTAATGTGACGGTTGAGGATATCTACACCGGAAACGGAGTCAGCGAGCTTATAAACTTAAGCATGTCAGCGCTTCTTGACAATGGTGATGAGGTGCTGGTGCCGGCACCGGACTATCCGCTTTGGACAGCCTGCGTTACACTTGCGGGAGGCACGGCAGTGCACTATATCTGTGATGAGCAGTCAGAGTGGTATCCGGACATAGAGGATATCAAAAAGAAGATTACAGACAAGACAAAGGCAATCGTAATAATCAACCCTAATAACCCTACAGGAGCGCTCTATCCAAGGGAGGTGCTGCAGCAGATAGTTGATGTGGCAAGAGAGCACGAGCTCATGATTTTTTCGGATGAGATATATGACAGGCTGGTGATGGATGACTATGAGCATGTGTCTATTGCGTCGCTTGCACCGGACCTCTTCTGTGTGACCTTCAGCGGTCTTTCTAAGTCACATATGATAGCAGGCTATCGTATCGGATGGATGGTTTTAAGCGGCAACAAGGCGCTCGGAAAGGACTATATCGAGGGTCTCAACATGCTCTCAAACATGCGTCTTTGCTCGAATGTTCCGGCGCAGTCGATAGTGCAGACAGCTTTAGGCGGATATCAGAGTGTAGGCGAGTATATTGTGCCGGGCGGACGAATCTATGAGCAGAGAGAGTACGTCTACAAGGCATTAAACGATATACCGGGAATTTCGGCAGTAAAGCCAAAGGCAGCATTTTACATATTCCCAAAGATTGATACTGCAAGGTTCAACATCACAAACGATGAACAGTTTGCACTCGATCTGCTTCGTGAGAAGAAGATACTTATCATCCACGGCGGCGGCTTCAACTGGGATAAGCCGGATCACTTCAGAGTGGTATATCTGCCTCGAACAGAGATATTAAAGGATGCCACAGGCAAGCTTGCAGACTTTTTGTCTTCATATAAGCAGAAATAATTATTGGCATAGATAATTATAAAACATATGATATAAAACATATAATATAAAACATATAATATATAAGCTCCGGCACAGAAAACTTTTTGTTCTGACCGGAGTTTTTATATTATGCTGTAATATTTTTTAAAAGTAACCTACCTGTAACTTTACATAATGTATTATACACTTGTATCGCGGGGCGGCTGCACTTTAAAGGACAGACCGCACAGCACTCAAAAATGTATAGAGAAGAAAAGGAGAATTAAATGGAACTGCTTAGAGTAGAACACTTATCAAAAATATACGGAGCCGGAGAAAATCAGGTCAAGGCTTTGGACGATGTGTCATTGAGCGTGGAAAAGGGAGAGTTTGTGGCAATTGTCGGGGCGAGCGGCTCCGGAAAATCCACACTGCTTCATCTGCTCGGAGGTGTTGACAGGCCAACAAGCGGAAAGGTGTATATAAACGGCACTGATATTTTTGCAATGAATGATGATGAGCTTGCCATATTCAGAAGAAGACAGGTAGGCATCATTTATCAGTTTTATAATCTGATACCTATATTAAATGTGGAGGAAAACATGGCAATTCCGATGGAGCTTGATGGAAGAAAGGTGGAAAAAGCACAGATGGATGACATGCTTTTGCGCCTTGGACTTACAGAGAGACGTACTCATCTGCCAAATGAGCTCTCAGGTGGACAGCAGCAGCGCACATCTATAGGAAGAGCCCTGATTACGAGACCATCTATAGTGCTAGCGGATGAGCCGACCGGAAACCTGGATACCAAAGCCAGCAACGAGATTATGCATCTATTAAAGACCTCAAACCGTGAGCTCAACCAGACAATCATTATGATTACACACAATATGGAGCTTGCAAAGGCGGCTGACCGCACAATAATGATAGAGGATGGTAAAATCAGATGAATTTGATGAAGACACTCACATTAAAAAACTTAAAGCTCAACAGGAAAAGAACTATTGTCACGATAGTCGGAATAATTCTTGCAACAGCGCTTTTGTCGGCGCTTGTCACACTTGTGTCAAGCTTTCAGTACAGTATGATTGAATACCAGAAGCAAAAAGACGGTGATTTTCATGTGAAATTTTCGGATGTGAAAATGTCTGAGCTTTCAGAGTTAAAAAACAACAGAAATATTGAAAGCACATTTGAGACAATGGGAATGGGCTTTGCAAAGCTAGACGGCTGCAAGAATGAGGATAAGCCGTATGCATATGTCATGGCAACAGATGAGGCCGGCTTTGAGAGAGGCTGCTTTAAACTTATAGAGGGGCGCATGGCAAAAAATGAGGATGAGATAGTCATTCCAAGGCACTTAAAGACAAACGGACGAATCGACATAAAGGTGGGAGATGAGATAACACTGGATGTCGGAAAGCGATATGATTCAAACACCGAAGGTGTCATATCGGAAAACAGCGCATATGAGAATGAGGCAGAGACACTTACCGATACTGTGACAAAGCACTACAAGGTGGTAGGCATCATGGAAAGACCGGGCTATGGAATGGAGGACTATAGTGCCGCCGGATATACATTTGTCACATACTCTGATGAGCTGGCAGCAATTGATAACGGCACAAAGAGTGAGGTAAGTGAAGCTGACACTACACTCACAGTGTACAGCAGATACACTCAAAAGGCTTTAAGAAACAAGGATGCTGTGACTGCAGATATAATTGGTGTGGATGAAAAGCTGTTTGCGAAAGCGAATAATTCATCTGTTGAAATGACTGCTGAGGAGAGTGACAGGTTTCTTAAAGAGATGGAAAAAGCAAAATATGATATATATATGAATGGCTATCTTATAAGCTATGAGTGCGTTTTCCCGATTGACGGTTCATTTAAAGCACTGTTTACAGTGGCTGCTGTTGTGGCTTTGATAATCATACTGACATCAGTGTACTGTATCAAAAACAGCTTCAATATATCAATCACTGAAAAAATCAGACAGTATGGCATGCTTGCAAGCGTGGGTGCTACGAGGCGCCAGATAAAAAGCAGCGTTAAGACAGAGGCAGCAATGCTTGGAGTGGTTGGTATTCCTGTAGGTACCATGAGTGGTATTTTGGCATCGCTTATACTTGTCAAGGTAGTAAATGCGCTGTCAGCAGGCTGGCTTAACGTTGCTTTGAGCTTTCACACATCACTGCCTGCACTTATTCTTGCTGTGATAATGAGTATAGCAACCATTTATTTCTCAGCAACAGGCAGTGCAAGAAGGGCGGCAAAGGTCACACCGCTTGAAGCAATAAGAAACACAAAGGAGATTAAAATAAAGTCATCAAAGCTTAAGACACCGGCGATTATAGGCAGAATCTGGGGTATCGGAGGCGTTATCTCATATAAGAATATAAAGAGGAACAATAAAAAGTACAGAACCACAGTGACATCTATTGTCATCTGCTCAGTAACCTTTATTGTGATATCATACTTTATGTCTATGGCCTTTAGCATGGTTGGGATGTCATATGCATCAGCAGATTACAATATCGGAATAAATATGTCATGTAAAAAAGACATTGATATTGAAAAGTTCTCTAAGCTTTTGAGTGGCATTGAAGGAGCTGAGGATTATCTGGTTGGAGCAGGTTATGATTTCGATGTCAGTAAGCCGGAGTATACAAAGGAATATGGAGAGTATTGCAGGCAGGTTTATGACAACAGTGAGGATGTCTCACAAATGTTTTTAATCACGGTTTTGGATGACAAATCGTATGATAAGTATGCGTCCGACGCAGGCATAAAAAATGCAGCTGCAGGAGCAATTCTTGTGAATAAAGGCACATTTGATGTGTATAATGAGAATAGCTCAAAATACGTCAAAAAAGAGATGGAGCTGTACAAATATAAAGCAGGAGATACAATCGAGTGTGGCTATAATGTTTATGATGATGCTTCTTCTGATGACAATGCAGCAGAAGGCGATACTGAAAGCAGCACAGATGATAATAATGCCGTGGAAGGTGGTACTGAAAGCAGCACAGAGGATAACAGTGGATACGTTGACGAGGAAACAATAAATAACGGAGTCAGAAAGACTGTGGATGTAACTATTGCAGGTGTCACAGACAAGGTACCAACAGGTTATAAGGGCTACGGCAATACCACGCTTTTGTTTATGAACCAAAAAGGCTTTGAAAGCCTATGGGCTGACGGCAAGAGCGGTAATGAGTTCAAACCGGGACATGCGTCATATTCGGCATATGTGGTTGCAGAAAATGCAGATGAATATCAGGATACATTCGAAAAGGAGACGGAAGGAAATACTGAGTATTCGCAGATTAGTTTTTATGTCAGCAATCTGGATAAGGAGATGCGCGATGAAAAGTCACTCTTTACACTGCTTGGAGTATTTGCATACGGACTTATTGTGGTCATTGCCTTAATAGGAATCACAAATATCATCAATACCTTAAGCACCGGAATGGAGCTTAGAAGCCGCGAGTTTGCCACATTAAGAAGCATTGGAATGACAGATAAGCAGTTTGCTGGAATGGTCAGGCTCGAGAGTGTATTTATATCTGTAAAGGCACTTGTAATAGGTGTACCGCTTGGTATTTTAATAAGCTATCTCTTATGTGTTATGATGAACAGGATGGATGACGCAATCATTTATGAGCCGCCGTATAAAGCAATTATATTGTGTATAGTGGTTGTAATAATGCTGATTTATGCTATCATGAAACTATCAATGACGAAGCTTAGACACAATAACATTATTGAGACAATCAAGAATGAAAATCTGTAGGAAATGCGGGAGCTGATATGAAAAAAATACTTCTCATAGAGGACAACAAAGGAATAACAGAGGGACTGTGTGATACCTTTACAGAACCTGAATATGAGCTTTTGATAGCAGGCAGTTTAAAGGAGGCTGGGGCGCTTTTGAGTGAGCACCCCGGCCTTGTGCTGCTTGATGTGTCGCTTCCGGATGGGAACGGCTTTGATTTTTACAGCGAACGGCTGGAAAAAGAAAAAACACCGGTGATTTTTCTTACCGCAAGGGATGAGGAAAATGATATAGTAAAGGGACTTGAGCTTGGAGCGGAGGATTACATCACAAAGCCTTTTTCAGTAAGAGAGCTTGTGGCGAGAGTAAACCGCGTATTTTTACGAAGGAAAAGTGATGACAGCTCATCTGTCATACACGCAGGAAGCATAAGCTATGATTTGGACAAAAAGGAAGCAAGAAGGGCTGGACAGGTGATTGCTCTTTCAAGTCTTGAAAACCGCATACTTGATCTGCTTTTTACCAATCACGACAAGGCTGTGTCCAGAAATGCCGTGCTTGACTGCATCTGGGAGGCGACAGGCAACGATGTCTATGACCATACAGTGACTGTCTATATGAAGCGCATCAGGGCAAAGCTTGGTGAGGATGTGATAAAGACTGTGAAGGGAATCGGGTATCGTGTTGATTCAGATGAAGCTCTTTAAACAATATCGGCTGACAGAGACAGTTCCCGGGGGAAAGCATGAGAAAGAAGAAATATAATTTAGAGAACAGAAAACATTTTGTGTATTTTGCAATAATATATACATGTATATGTGTGATGGTTATGGCTTTTACCGTCTTTTTTCAGTACAGGGCATATACGAAAAACTATAACATCACAGTGGCTAAGCTATGTGCACTCATTCATGAAAAATATCCCGATGTATCAGATGGCAGTATAGCCGCGATTCTAAATGACAGCAGCTTAGGCAGCGATTATACAAATTTAAAAAGCGCAGAGACCCTCTTAAAAAAATACGGCATTGATATGGAAAAGGATTCTGCGGTTTTGTCAAATGAAAAAGCGCTTAAAGGAGCGCTTTGGCTAGACATATTTCTTGTTGTGCTTTTTGCAGGGGGCTTTTGCCTTTACATTGTGCTTATAAGATTTAGCTTTAAAAGACAGGTCAGACAGGCTGCGGATTATCTGCGCCGCATAAATCAGGGAGACTACAGACTTGTTATGGCAGATAGCACAGAGGGAGAGATTTCTATACTTAAGGGAGAGCTTTACAAGACAGCAATCTATTTGAGGGAGTCTGCGGAAAATGCAAAGGCAGACAAGCTTTTGCTAAAGGATGCGCTTTCTGACATATCGCACCAGCTTAAGACGCCGCTCACATCACTTTCGATAAATCTGGAAAATCTGGAAGGAAATCCTGATATGGCATCTGAAAACAGAAGCAGGATAATGCGCAGGGCAAAGCGTGATGTGGACAATATATCGCATATGGTGCAGGCTATCTTAAAGCTCTCAAGGCTTGAAGCGGATGTTGTGGAGTTTGATGAGAAGGATACGCTGCTGTCTGAAATTGTGTCTGAGGCAGCTGACAATGTTATGGCACTTTGCGATTTGAGAGACATAAGGCTGTCCATAGATGAAGGCTCTGATAAGGATGCCTGTATACATGCTGATGCATACTGGCAGTGTGAGGCCATTACAAACATAGTAAAAAATGCAGTGGAGCATGCAGAGAGTGAGGTAAGGATAGGCTTTTACAGGTATGATATGTATGCAGAGATAACAGTGCAAAACGATGGGGAGACAATAAGTGATGAGGACAAAAAGCATATTTTTACGCGTTTTTACAGCGGCAGCGGACAGCCGGCGGACAGCATCGGCATAGGACTTTCGCTGGCGGAAGCAATTGTGCGTCATGACAATGGATATATCCTTGTGGAGGATTGTAAAAAAGATGTATTAAATGAAAAAAATGAATGCAGTGGCACACGCTTTGTGGTAAGATATTTGTGATAAGTTGAGAAAAATTATCAATAAATACACTAGGAAGCGATAAAATGACACTAAAAGAACTTGGCATAGGACAGAGTGCCAGAATACTTACAGTAGGCGGTGAGGGCGCACTGCGCCAGCATTTCCTGGATATGGGAGTAATCCCAAAAGCCGAAGTAACAGTTATCAAATTTGCACCGATGGGAGACCCGATGGAGCTTCAGGTGCACGGCTATGAGCTCACATTGAGGCTTGATGATGCAGCTCAGATTGAGGTAGAATTAATTGACAGCCGTTCAAGAAAACATGAGGGTCCTAAAAAGATAAGCAACACAGCCCATCCCGGACTTGGTGAGGAGGGCAAATACCATGTGAAGGGCAGTGGCAATCCCCTTCCGGATGGTGAGAAGCTCACATACGCACTTGTGGGAAACCAAAACTGCGGCAAGACAACACTTTTCAACCAGCTTACAGGCTCAAACCAGCATGTGGGCAATTTCCCGGGAGTGACGGTGGACAGAAAGGATGGCTCTATTAAAGAACATCCGGATACATCAATCACAGATTTACCGGGCATTTACTCAATGAGCCCATATACGAATGAGGAGATTGTGTCGAGAAACTTTGTGCTCGATAACAAGCCAAAGGCCATAATAAATATCGTAGATGCGACAAATATCGAGAGAAACCTGTATCTGACCATGCAGCTTCTTGAGATGGATATACCGATGGTTATCGCTCTAAATATGATGGATGAGGTGACGGCAAACTCAGGCTCAATCGATGTAAATAAAATCGAGGGACTGTTAGGAGTGCCTGTTGTACCGATTTCAGCCGCGAAGAATCAGGGTGTTGATGAGCTGGTGCGCCATGCGATACACATTGCAAAGTATCAGGAGCGCCCGGGCAGACAGGATTTCTGTGATGAGAATGATTTTGGCGGTGCCGTGCACAGATGTATACACGCGGTCAGCCACCTGATTGAGGATCATGCAAAGCTCGCCGGAGTTCCGATTCGCTTTGCTGCTACCAAAATTATCGAGGGAGATGCACTTATATTAGAGCAGCTTCATCTTGATGAGAATGAGAAAGAGGCAATAGAGCATCTGATTGTCCAGATGGAGAAGGAGCGAGGCCTTGACAGAAGCGCTGCAATTGCGGATATGCGCTTTACATTTATTGAGAAAATATGTGAGAGCACAGTGGTAAAACCGAAGGAGAGCAGGGAGCGTATCAGAAGTGAGCGCATCGACCGTGTTCTTACAGGCAAATATACGGCAATACCGTGCTTTATAGTGATAATGCTTGCTGTATTTTATCTCACCTTCAACGTAATCGGAGCAGGCCTTCAGTGGCTTTTGGAGCAGGGCATAGGAGCACTGACCGCGCTTACGGATAAGGCACTCACAGCGGCAGGCGTGAATGAGGTGCTGCACGGACTGGTAATAGACGGCATCTTTCAGGGTGTCGGAAGCGTATTAAGCTTTTTGCCGATTATCGTGACACTGTTCTTTTTCTTATCCCTTATGGAGGACAGCGGATACATAGCGAGGGTTGCATTCTTCATGGACAAGCTCCTTCGTAAGATAGGACTTTCAGGGCGAAGCATAGTACCAATGCTCATAGGCTTCGGCTGTACGGTGCCAGCTGTCATGGCGACACGTACACTGCCAAGTGAGAGAGACCGACGAATGACTATACTCCTCACACCGTTTATGAGCTGTTCAGCAAAATTGCCAATTTATGCATTCTTTGTTAGTGCATTTTTCCCGAAGCATGGCGGACTTGTCATGGGAGGTCTGTACTTCCTTGGAATAATTGTCGGAATACTTTTCGCATTTATCTATAGAAAGACTTTGTTCAGGGGTGACGCAGTGCCATTTGTCATGGAACTGCCAAACTACAGGATGCCGGGCGCCAAGAATGTGTGCCAGCTCCTCTGGGAGAAGGCAAAGGACTTTTTGCAGAAGGCATTTACAGTAATACTTATTGCAACAATGCTGATATGGTTCTTACAGAGCTTTGACATACACTTTAACATGGTAACAGACTCAAAGGACAGCATGCTTGCTGCTATTTCAAGTATTATCGTGCCTGTCTTTAAGCCTCTGGGACTCGGAGACTGGCGTATATGCACGTCACTTATCAGCGGACTCATGGCAAAGGAGAGCGTGGTATCAACACTTGAGATACTGTTTGGCGGAACTGTTACGACAGCACTCACAACACTTTCAGCTGCATCTCTTCTGGTGTTCTCGCTGCTCTACAGCCCTTGCGTGGCTGCTATAGCATCCATAAAGAGAGAGCTGGGTGCAAAGTGGGCAGTCAGCGTGGTGCTTTTGCAGTGTGCGATTGCATGGGTGGCAGCATTTATTGTAAGGGTAATTGGACTGCTTGTGATGTAAAAAAACTGACTACAAAAAATATAAAAGGAGATATTTGATGGAGATTAAACTGGAAAATGAATCACTTGAGCTCACGATAAACAGCTTCGGAGCAGAGCTTAAAAGCATCACCGGCAAGGAAACTGGTACACAGTATCTGTGGGATGCCGATGAGAAATACTGGAAGAGAAGCGCACCGGTGCTTTTCCCGTTTGTCGGTAGCTTAAAGGACAAGAAGTTTACCGTTGATGGGACAGAGTATCCGATGGGACAGCACGGCTTTGCAAGGGATATGGAGTTTGAGCTTGTGTCACAGACAAAGGATGAGGCATGGTTTTCACTTAAATCAAATGATGAGACTCTTGCAAAATATCCGTTTGAGTTTGTGCTCGAAATCGGCTATAAGCTCTCAGGCAGTGAGATAAAAGTGACCTGGAGGGTGACAAATCCTGCGAAAAAGGATTTACTTTTCTCAATAGGTGGTCATCCGGCATTTATGTGTCCGGTCGCAGAGCAGGGAAAGCAGTCAGACTATTATCTGAAGCTTGACACAGACAAAGCAATCACCTACGGACTTATCTGTGACGGAGGACTTTTAGACAAGGATGACAATCTGCTTAAGGTGGATGCGGATGGATACTGTCAGATAGATGAGCATATGTTTGATAAGGATGCGCTCATAATAGAAAACAGACAGGCTTCAAAGGTGAGCCTGTGTACACCGGATAAGAAGCCATACCTTACGGTGTCCTTTGATGCGCCTTTATTTGGTCTGTGGTCACCGGCAGGAATGGGAGCACCGTTTATCTGTATTGAGCCGTGGTACGGCCGATGCGACAGAGCAGGCTTTGCCGGAGAATTAAAGGACAGGGAGTATGGTAATTCGCTGGCACAGGGTGAGAAATTTGAGAAGTCATATACGATTGCAATTGAGCTGTAGATTTTCTTGTTCTCGGGTGGCTTAAATAGTTACAAACATAAATTATAAGATATAGTTAGAATCATGGGACTGCGATATATTGCAGTCCCATGATTTTTGTATTGACAAAATGCAAGATATGAAATATATTATACTTAGCTAGTGACTAATAAACAGTAGAGTGTTAATCAGTAGAGAGGGTGTTATAATGCAAAAGCAAAATTCAAAAAAGAAATTTTTGGAGAAACTTTATATTAGCTTATCATTTTATTTTGGGGATGATGACTGTGATAGTTTAATTAAAGACTATGAAGAATGGTTCGAAAATGAAGAAATGGCTGAAAAAAGCGAGTACGAAATATGTTCCGGCTTAGGAAAACCGTTTGATATCGCGAGAAATTTATACAAAGATTCAAAAGAAGGAAAAGAGCATACGTTTCCATTGAAGAGTAGTGTTTTATTACAGACAATTGCCACGCTGGTTATATATTATGTGCTATGCGTCAGTTTGTTAAGATACTTTGATAAAAACGGCTGGAATTTTTATCCGGTTGCTCTGATAGCTAATGTTCTAGTATTTGTTGCAGGTTTGTTTATTCTTAAAAAATCAAAATTAACATGTGATATGCAATTTAAAAACCATCTGTTATTAATCGGATTATTCTTTTTTATTTTATTAACAGAGGTATTTCTGGTAATGAAAAATAATGAGGCTGGCTTAGGGAGTTATTATGTGGTATTAGTTACAACAGCTATAATTATTCTGAGTTGTATTATTATTTACATCATCTTAAAGAAATATATAATAAACAGGGAATTGGGTTTTATAACGATATTTCATATACTTGGTATTATTACCTGCTTAATGTATTTTATAAATCAGTTACATATGTTTTATATAGAAAGAATGCTTGGGCTTGAAAAAATAATAGCATATAGTAGTTTATTATATATTCAGACACTGATTTTTGGGACAATTTTATTGTTAAAATTAAAATTTGAAAGGAAATCATAAATGGATTCACAGCTAAAAAGAGGAATCTTAAATATATGTATTTTACAGCTTTTAAAACAAGAAGACAGATATGGATACGATATAATTAAAATATTGCAGGGACTTTTCCCGGATACAGATGAAAGCACTATTTATGCCATTCTAAGAAGACTGAATAAAGGAGGGTTGACGGAAGTATATTACAGTGAAAAATCATTGGGACCACAGAGAAAATATTATAAAATAGTAGAAAAGGGGAAATTATATTTAAAAGAAAACATAGCTTCCTGGAATGAGATAGTAAGGATTTTTCACGAACTTGAAATAATGTAATGTAGGATAGCATAACGCTATATGTGTCTTGATGCACCTGCTTTCTTCAAGTTTGCCTGAAGCAGCCATTTCTGATCAATTTTCTTAAGATCTTCACCGAATCTGACATGCAGCCGAACTGAGCCTTCGAGCTGCTCGATATGTTCAATGGTGCCCTTGCCGAACTTTGGATGATTGACATCGTCATTGATATTAAATTTTACAGTACTGTTTTTCTTTTTGCGGTATTCCTGCTCGCGTGAATATGTGTCGCGGATAGGAATACTCTTGTCAGTAATTTTCTTTTTGAGAACCTTATCATAATCGTGCTTAATAAGTCCTTCACCTGCTTTGTAGTAAGGAGTGGGAGCTGCTCCGATAAGTGAGCAGCAGTATTTCCACGCACTTCCGTGGATGCCGGGCTGCCAGTTGTATTTGTCCGGGATGTCCATATTGTACTGCATATAGTGGGCATATTCGTGCTTATATAAATCTATCCTGTCATCCTTTGACAAGGGCTTTGTCACACAGTAGCCGATGAACAGCAGCGAAAAATGAAATTCTTCTTCATCCTGCCCAAAGCCCGGAGTGTATGCACCGAGCCTGTCCGTATCAAAGCCAAATGTGATAGGAACCCTTGCACCGTTAAGCCCAAGCTGTCTGTCGAGCTTCTGGTAGAGAAAGCGGATTTCCGCGAGATGTATTTTTGTTTCGTTTTCGAGTAGTTGTCGTAAATTGTTGTCTATGTTCATAAGTATATTTCTCTAAAAAATCAGTTTGTTTTCAACACAGTAATGATATATTCCGTCATTCTCAACTGATTGGCACACAAAATCAGCCTTAGCCTTGACTTCGTCCTTTGCATTGCCCATGGCAACACCAATGCCTACGGCCTCAAGCATTTCAATATCGTTATGTCCGTCACCGAAAGCAATTGCTTCATCCTTTGAGAAGCCATAATGCCTAAGCACTGCAGCAACAGCATTGCCTTTGCCACTGTTAAGCGGAATAATATCAACGGCCTTATCCCACCATGCAGTTATCTGTGAGTGGGGCGCGCCGGATAGAATCTGTGAGTGCTCATCTTTTTGGCAGGAGCACATAATCTGATATATATCAGTCCTGCTTATCTCGTCAAAATTGTCAGCGATTTTAAGCTTTTCGCTGCCAAAGGCAAAGTATTGCTCTAAATCAGGGTCGGTACCGTTTGTGACAATCATATGCTCGTTGCTGATTGCAATGGCGCGGTTCATCTGCTTTAGATTGGAAATTATCTGATATTTGTCGTGCTCATTAATAGGATTTTTGAAGATGATATCATTGCCTGCGGTGACGAATGAGCCGTTAAAGGTGAGCAGGACATCAAAATCAATTCCATCAAAATGAGGCACACCTGTGTAGCCTCTTCCGGTAGCCATACAAAGGATGATGCCATTTTGGTGGAGCTGCCTAAGTGCAGCAGCAGTGTTTGCTGATAATTCTTTATGTCCCAGCCGAAGCAGGGTGCCATCCACATCAAAGAATGCTATTTTAATCATAATTCACCTGCCTGTTTTAATGCTAGTTTAATGATATTTTCATTTATATAGAATTCGTTTGATTGAATTTTGGTTATTGCATTTTTTACAGAAGAAATAAAATGTTAAGTAAGTCTGCATTGCACAATGCAATTAATGGTGTTGAATTGACAATTACCCTACGCATTATTCATCTCCTCTATAAATTCTGCTTCATCATCAAAACTGAAGATAGATATATTATTATTGCCTAGATATTTGATGAAATCTTCCTCACTCATTCCGGCTATCTGTGCACAATATCCAATAGAAATATGGTTTTTTAAATAAAGCATTAGAGCAGTAGCTTTCTTGGCAAAAGCATTAGCTTCATCTTTGGTCATTTTGGTATCGTATAATACTTCATCTGGTATTTTTATTGCAATACTACACATATAAACACCTCTTTCTATTTATAATGAATCATTAATTATATCTCAGTTACATGATAACATAATAAGCGCAAGATTAAAAACATTTATTTAAATTTCTGCCACAACATAAGGTACGTAAGCCGGGGAATGTCGGGGACACACGCTTTAGCAGGAGCGCATAGCGAAGAGACTTAGATACTGTAGAAATTATGCCCATGAAGCACAGAAACGCACCTGCATGGACGCAGGTGCGAGGAGAACCGCGCCATGGAGGGCGCGTTTCGACGGTTTCGTCGTGCATAGAAAACCTAAGAGTATAATTTCGTACAGAATCTTAGTCGCGAAGCGTAGCGAGGGCGAAAGTGCGTGTCACCAACAGTCCCCGGCTTACGTACCGACCTGCGACCGATGCGCAAAAGTTGCGCGTAAAAACGCGCACCCAATCCCTGGTTTGTGAAAAATGCTTGAAAACAAAAGTTAAAAAATGTCGAAATTGCACATTGACATAATCATAATACTGTAATATACTAAGTTTAGAACAAACGGTTGCGCGAAAAACGCACCTAAGAAATAAATTGAATTACAAGCAAATTACAAGCAAATTACAAGCAAATGGAGGAAACAACGGATGGACAAATTTATTGTTAACATCATTCACCGCCCTGAGATGGTGCCTGAGTACTCAGCAACAGTGACAGGACAGGGAAAAGAAGAGGATATTGGAGATAAGAAGCTTATCACAGAGTCACTCGACATCTTCAAGACACAGCAGAGACTTGCACATGAGGCGGGACTCAAAACCACAATCCAGATGACATATGCTTCACTTTTTAATGATGAGGCAGTAGAGCTTGCAAAGCAGGATCACGAGAAATACGGTGATGAGATAGCACTTTCACTCCTTGGACTTCCATGTGAGGAGTTTAGAGAGAAGTATAAGACAAAGGATTTCTGTATCTGGATGTTCTCAATGGAGGACAAGAAAGCTATCGTAAATGATGTTTTCGAGAAATTCCATGACAGATTCGGTTTCTATCCTGAGTCAACAGGCTCATACTATATGGATGCAGACCTTACAAACTACATCAAAGAAAAATACCCAATGGTAAAATGTGCAGTTGCAACATGTTGGGAGGAAGGCCCAAAGGCATACCACACATGTAACAACTCATGGTACACACTCTTCGACGGAGGCCCATGGGCACCATGGATTCCATCAAAGCAGAACACACATGCGCCGGCAGCAAATAAGGAAGAGGATAGCGGAATCGTAGCAATTCCACATCTCTCACGTGATCTTATTGCATGCTATGACGGAAACGGCTCAAACTTCGGAACACATCCACAGAACGTGCTTCGTGGAATGATTTATGATACAAAGACATGGGAGTATCCATATCTTTACAACCTCATCGACCAGTACAGAGACCTTGCAAAATACAATAACGGATATTCATACAACATGATGTTCGTAGGACCTGGCTGGATGAACAAGATGGGACGATGGGAGCAGCCATATGAGCTTCTCTTAAAGTCATACACAGACGGCTGTAATTACTATGGCAAGTTAAAGAAAGAGGGTAAGCTCATCGACATGACAATGTCAGAGTTCGCTGATTACTACAGAGAGAAAAAGGGTGTAAACGCAGGAAACTACAATGAGCCTGAGTGTGCGCCATGGAGAGATATCCTTTACGGCTCAGACAAGCAGCTGTTCTGGTACTGTGACCCATACATGAGAGCATGTGTAAACATGGATCAGGGTGGAGCAATCGTAGACCTTCGTCCATATGTTGCAAAGCTTGAGTGGCCGGTAGGAATCGGAACAAAGCATGTACAGGATGCATCTTATCCATTCCTTATTCAGGAGAAATACAGAGCAGGATACTTTACACACTATGCAGGAGCAGGAACAGTAAGAAGTGCCAAGCTTTCACACAACGGTGAGGAGGTTGACCTGTGTCTCTGTCCTACACACAGCCATTTTTCAGAGGAAGTTATTGATGGCAAGAAGACAAGAATCCTTACACTTGATCCTGTAGATATTGAGTTTTATGATGTTAAGCTTACTCTTCAGACAAAGGAATACTTTGAGGAGGGCTCATCAAACATCAAGATTGAGCGTAATATCCTTAGCATGAGTGATCCAAATGCAGAGGTTTATCTCGATGAGTACATTACAGCATGCTACGGAACAACAGAGTATCCTGAGGATATGACAGGCATCACACTTACATGTGAGGGAGAAAACCCACAGAGCATCAATTATGAGTACAAGTGTCGTGATGCAAAGCTTGACGGAGCAACTGCAGTAAGCGCAGTAATTCCTGCAATTCAGACAAAGGTTTCACTCACACCATCTGCAAATGCAGAGGGATACATTGAGGAAGGATATGCATTCTCTCCAATGTTCAAGCTTGGTTACAAGAAACAGATTAAAGACAAGGAGGTATTTGCAACATGGCTCAACTTGGAAAAGGCAAATTAAATTACAGATGTCCTTTATGTTTTATGAGGGATCTTGATATTGATATGTTCTATAATAAGGAAACAGGTATTTATAGCTGCATCCGTTGTCAGTTCAGAGGTACAGAGGAAGAGGTGCTTCAGGGCAACGAGGATGTCCGCAAGAAGTACAAGGCTATGTACAAGAGATTTGATAAGTTCGATTTTGATTAAAGTAGTGAATGGTACGCTGCTGCTATAATAGCAGCAGCGTATTTTGCATTTTGCTACAAAGGAGAGTATATATGGCGAAAAGAAAAAAAGACACGATGGAATTCAGATTCTATGAGCTGCCACAAGGAGAGTCGGCACTCGTGCTGTGCGGAGAATCCTGGAAGAGAGTGTATGGTCATGAGGAATTTCACCTGCATTTCCATAATCTGCTTGAAATCGGCATCTGCCGCGAGGGGGATGGAAATATGTATCTGGATGAGGATATTTACCAGTATCATGACGGCGATATCACATTTATACCTGAGAATTTTCCACATGTTACAGTCAGCTATGGTGAGGTGGTGAATTTCTGGGAGTATATTTTTATTGACATACGTTCTGTGATAGAAGAGATGTTCCCAAACAATACGGCATTCCAGAATGAGGCAGTTACGACTATATCAAAAAAAGCGTTTATGACCAACATATACCAGAGCCCGGCTATGGCTGAATATATAAATGCCATAATCAGGGAAACCCGTGAGCATAAGGTATATTGCCAAAGGACGATAAAACTCCTTGTGCAGGGAATTGTAATAGAGCTGTTGCGTAGGTATGATGAGCTTCCAAAGGAGGATAATAATATCGTAAAGGGTACCAATATGTCACAGATAGCCACAGCACTAGACTACATGAACAAGCATTACAGCGAATCGATAAAGGCAGGGGAGCTTTCAGAACTATGCAACATGAGCGAGACTCATTTCAGGAGACTGTTTGAATCATACATCAATATGCCACCTATGGAGTATCTGAATCTGATAAGAGTGCAGAAGGCGTGTGAGCTTATGAAAAAAACAAATGAGCCTATGGAGCTTATTGCACAAAAGTGTGGATTCACAACCCAGTCAACTTTTAACCGTAATTTCCGCAAATTTTTGGACACTTCGCCATATCAGTGGAAGATAAATCCTGAAAATTATGAGCATAAGCTGCTGAATTTTAGGATATCTGCACTAAAGGGATGGTAGAAAATACATGCTTTCGTATAATTTTGTACATTTATGATTGAATATGCATATAACTGTGTGGAATATGTTAACACAAAAACAACATATAGAGTTAGGAGTGTATAAATATGGGTAATTTTGATTCAAATATCATTAAAAATCCGGAAATATTTGAGCAGAACAGACTTGCGGCTCATTCGGATCATGTGTGCTATAAAAATGAATTGGAGAAAATTAAAGGAAAATCAAGCCTGAGATATGATATGAACGGCTTATGGAAGTTTGCATATGCAAAGAATCAGTCCCTTGCTCCTTGTGGCTTTGAGGCAGCTGACTATGATTGCAAAGGCTGGGATGAAATCAGGGTTCCGGCACATATCCAGATGGAAGGCTATGACGTGCCAATCTATACGAATACCACATATCCGTGGGAGGCTGATGAGTTTATAAAGCCGGGCGAGGTACCTGAGATTTTTAATCCGGTTGCAAGCTATGTGAAGTATTTCACAATTCCTGAGAATATGAAAAACAAGAGGGTATGCATTTCGTTCCAGGGAGTGGAGAGCGGTTTTGCACTCTGGCTGAATGGACACTATGTCGGATACAGTGAGGACACATTTGATCCGTCTGATTTCGAGCTGACTGATTATATTGTCGAGGGTGAGAACAAGCTTGCGGTCAGAGTATGGAAATGGACATCAAGCAGCTGGTGTGAGGATCAGGATTTTTACAGATTTTCAGGCATTTTCAGAGATGTATTTTTGTATGCCGTTCCTTGTGCACATGTGGAGGATCTGTCAGTTGTTCCTACGCTTAATGATACCTTTGACGAGGGCACACTTAGTGTGTCAATAAAGGCAGATGGTGATGGTATTGCAAGTGTAAAGCTTTATGAGCTGGGCGATTTGTCTGTGGAAAAATATGACAGGGCTAAGCTTTTACTGGAAGAGTTTGATATAGAGCTTAGGAATAAGGAAATTTGCGAGGGCTCATGTAATGTGAAAAATCCTCTGTTATGGAGTGCTGAAAAGCCGAATCTGTATGAGGTTAAAATTATAGTTAAAGATACGCATGGAAATGAGACCGAGTTTATCAGCCAGCTGGCAGGCTTCAGACGCTTTGAGATGGTAGACGGACTCATGAAGCTAAACGGTAAGCGTATTGTATTTAAAGGTGTAAACCGCCATGAGTTCAGCTCAATAACAGGCCGTGTGCCAAACCGTGATGAGGTGATAAAGGATATTGTTACAATGAAAAAGAACAATATCAATGCTATAAGAACAAGCCATTATCCTGATGATTCCATGATCTATGAGCTTTGCGATATTTATGGAATCTATATGATAGCTGAGAACAATCTTGAGAGTCATGGCACATGGGAGGCATATAATAAGGGCTATGTTGACCTTGACTTTGTTGTGCCAAAGGATAAGCCACAGTGGAGAGAAATGATGCTGGACCGTGCCAACTCATGCTATCAGAGAGATAAAAATCATCCGGCAATCCTTATCTGGTCATGCGGAAATGAGTCGTTTGGCGGCAAGACAATATATGAGATGTCACAGCTTTTCAGGCAGCTTGATAAGCATCGTCTGGTACATTATGAGGGAGTATTTAACGATAGAAGCTACAATGACACAAGTGACATGGAAAGCCAGATGTATACTTCTGTTGCAGGTATTGAGAAATTCCTTGCGGACAACCCTGAGAAACCATTTATCTGCTGCGAATATACACACGCAATGGGAAATTCCTGCGGTGCTATGCATAAATACACAGAACTTTCAGACCGCGAGCCTAGATATCAGGGTGGATTTATCTGGGATTATATTGACCAGTCAATCTACAAAAAGGACAGATACGGCAAGTGGTTCCTCACATATGGCGGAGATTTTGGTGACAGGCCTACTGATGGAGATTTCAGCGGAAACGGCATCTGCTACGGCGGAGAGAGAGAGGCTTCTCCAAAGATGCAGGAGGTGAAGTTCAATTATCAGAATATCTCAGTTGATTTTGACAGCGACTACATCTTTACAGTCACAAACAAAAATCTTTTTGTAAATACATCTGTTTTTGATGCTTTTGCCATTCTTCTTGCAGACGGAAATGAGGTCTACAGGACAAGGCTTCAGATATCTGTTCCACCGATGGAGCAGGCAAGCTATGAGGTGCCGGTGACTCTTAAAAATTCCATGATAGATGTGGAAAAAGAGTACTGTATTGTGGTATCATTTGTATTGAAGGAAAACACCATCTGGGAAAAGGCCGGATATGAGATTGCATTCGGACAGCATATGATAAAGAAGCCTGTAAGTGAGTATTCATGCGACAAATCAGTTGAGCTTATTGTAGGAAACGGAAATATCCTTGTAAGAGGTGAGAACTTCAAGGCACTTTTCTCAAGAATGAATCTGGGAATGGTTTCATATGTATATGGTGGCGTCGAAATGCTTCCAAATACTATCCCATTGCCGAATTTCTGGAGAACACCTACCAACAATGATTCCGGCAACATGATGCCACAGCGCTATGCACAGTGGAAGATTGCCAGCATGTATGTGACCACCAGACAGGATCAGCGCTTTGCAGATACATCACCAAGGGTAGAAAAAAATGATAACAATATCGCCATTACATACACTTATTTCATGCCTACCACACCGCAGAGTTCATGCGAGGTGACATACAGAGTGTTTGGTGATGGAACAATCGAGACAACTCTGTCATATGACCCTGTAAAGGAACTTGGCGATATGCCGGAGTTTGGCATGATGTTCAAGCTGGATGCCGATTATGATACAGTGAAATGGTACGGACTCGGACCACAGGAGACATATGAGGACAGACAGCATGGCGGAAAGTATGGTGTATACGAGAATAAAGTAGCAGACAACATTGCCGAGTATCTCGTTCCGCAGGAGAGCGGCAACAAGTGCAGAGTAAGATATGCAAAGGTAATGGATAAGAAGGGCAGAGGCATGCTGTTCTTTGGTGATGAGCTTTCGTTCTCGGCACTGCCATATACACCGCATGAGCTGGAAAATGCAGCGCATCATTTTGAGCTTCCACCTGTACACTATACTGTTGTCCGTGTGGCAAAGAAGCAGATGGGTGTAGGCGGAGACGACAGCTGGGGCTCACATACTCATCCGGAGTACCTGCTTGATGCCTCAGAGAAAATGGAATTCACATTCTGTTTCCGCGGAATCTAGCATTTTAAGGTTGTAAGGAATATTATTACGCATTTTGAGAGTAGGGACTACCACTGGGACTGCTCTCGTGGTGTAAATAAATGATATAAGGATAAACGATATAAGAATTAAGGAGAATTAAAATGTCAAAATTTATTAAGGGTATGGATTTATCGACCTTGCTCGAGCTGGAACGCTGCGGAGCAAAATACTACGAGGATGGAAAGGAGAAGGATATTCTTGACATCATGAAGGAGCATGATGTTGATACAATCCGTCTTCGTCTGTGGAACGACCCAAAATCAGAGGATGGTGAGCCTTACGGTGCGGGTAACAATGACCTGGCTGAGACTATCGCTATCGGAAAAAAGGTTACAGATGCAGGCTTTGGAGTGCTTTTGAATTTCCACTACAGTGATTTCTGGGCAGATCCGGGAAAGCAGATTAAGCCAAAGGCATGGAAGGATTTCGGTGTGGACGAGCTGGAGCAGGCTGTATATGATTTTACACTTGAAAATCTGACAAAGATTATTGAGGCAGGTGTAAATGTCACAATGATTCAGGTAGGTAATGAGCTTTCAAACGGACTTTTGTGGCCTGAGGGAAAGGTACCTAACTACGATAATATAGCAAAATTTGTGAATGCCGGAATACGTGCCTGCCGCAAGGTAAATGCTGATATTCCGATTATGATTCACCTCGATAATGGTGGAAACAATGAGCTTTATGTCAGATGGTTTACAAACTTCATCGAAAGAGGAGAGGAGTTTGAGTATATCGGATTGTCATACTATCCTTTCTGGCACGGCTCTCTCGATCAGCTTGAGTTCAATATGAACGATATTGCAAAGCGTTTCAATAAGGACCTTATCATCGCTGAGGTATCCATGGGCTTTACAATGGACAGCTACAAAGAGTATGAGAAGCTTGCTGATTCTGAGCGTAAGGGCTATGCGACAAAACCGGAGCTTGTTGAGAAGATAGATTATCCTATGACTATTGAGGGGCAGGCTGACTTTACAAAGGATTTCTTAAACAGAGTGGCAAATGTGGTGGATGACCACGGAAAAGGATTTTTCTGGTGGGAGCCGGCGTGGATTCCTGTACCGGGCTCAGGCTGGGCTACACCTGCTTCACTTAAGTACATGAATGATCCGGGACCATGCGGCAATGAGTGGGCAAACCAGGCACTTTTTGACTATGATGGAAATGTGCTGCCGGCACTTGATGTTATTAAGAATTTTAAAAAATAAAATAATAACATATGTAATTTTGTTGCATGATTTGATTTGTTATGTTGCATTTTCAGTCGGATGTATTGCAATGTAAAAATGTGCAGTTATAATAGAATTATAAAGAAAGAACGAATTATTTTAACTATCAATTTAACGCAAATACAATCAGCAAAGGAGAAGAAAAAATGATACAGCAGAACGTATTAGACAAATTCAAGGAGCTTTTTGGAGCAGATGGGGATATCAGAGTATATTTTGCTCCGGGACGTGTAAATCTGATCGGTGAGCATACTGACTACAATGGAGGACATGTGTTCCCATGTGCACTGACCATCGGTACATATATGGCAGCAAGAAAGCGCGACGACAGGAAGCTTCGTTTCTACTCTATGAATTTTGACAATCTGGGTGTGGTTGAGTCATCACTTGATGAGTTTACACCTGATCCAAACGGACTTTGGACAAACTATCCAATGGGTGTTATGTGGGCCTTCGAGGGACGCGGAATGAAGCTTGAAAGCGGTCTTGATATTGTTTTATTCGGAAATATTCCAAACGGCTCAGGACTTTCTTCATCAGCATCTCTTGAGGTGGTTACAGGATATATGTTAAAGGATATTTACGGCTTTGACGTGACAAATCAGGATCTGGCACTTATCGGTCAGTATTCAGAGAACAACTACAACGGCTGTAATTGCGGTATCATGGATCAGTTTGCATCTGCAATGGGCAAAAAGGACAATGCAATTTTCCTTGACTGCAATACTCTTGATTTCGAGTATGCGCCAATCGTTTTGGACGGTGCAAAGATCGTGGTTACAAACAGCATGGTTAAGCACAGCCTTGTAACAAGTGCTTACAATGACAGAAGAAATGAGAGTGCACAGGCACTTAAGGATTTACAGACAGTATGTGACATCAAGACTCTCGGTGACCTGACAGATGAAGAGTTCGAGGCTCATAAGGATGCGATTAAGGATGAGGTTGCACGTAAGAGAGGCAAGCATGCGGTTTATGAGAACCAGCGTACAATCAAGGCTGTTAAGGCATTAAAGGAAAATGATATCGAGACATTTGGAAAGCTTATGAATGCTTCACATGTATCACTTCGTGATGATTATGAGACATCATGTCCTGAGGTTGACGTACTTGTTGATGAGGCATGGAAGATTCCGGGTGTTATCGGATCACGAATCACAGGAGGCGGCTTTGGCGGCTGTACAGTCAGCATAGTAAAGGACGAGGCTATTGATCAGTTTAAGGCAAACCTGACAAAGGCATATGAAGAGAAGGTTGGAAAGACACCTGAGTTTTATGTTGTTTCAATTGGAGACGGACCTAGCCGTCTGGCATAAAATTAGCAATATGAAATAACAGTAACGGATAAATAGGTTTTTCCCGACAATGATTAAGGAGCATGACATGATTCAGGAGAGAATATTAGAATTAGTAAAATATGGTCTTACAACAGGACTTGTTGACCCTGCTGATGAGGTATACACAGTAAACAGACTTCTCGAGGTACTCGGAGTGGACGATATCGAGGATGAGACATTTGAAAAGATAGAGGCTCAGCCGGCATGGACACAGGAAGAGGCAGAGGAGAAGCTTGAGGGTATACTCGAGGATATGATGACATACGCATATGATAATGGCATCATGAAAGAAAACAGTATTGTATACAAGGATCTTTTTGATACAAAGCTGATGGGCTGCCTTGTAAATGCACCAAGCGTGATCAGAGCTCGCTTTAAGGATTTATACGACAATGAGTCTTCACTTGCGGCAACCGATTATTTTTACAAATTAAGCTGTGACAGCAATTATATCAGAAGACAGCGTATCAAAAAGGATATGAAATGGACCACAGACACAGAGTATGGCACACTTGATGTGACAATCAATCTCTCAAAGCCTGAGAAGGATCCAAAGGCAATTGCTGCCGCTAAAAATGCAAAGCAGAGCGCATATCCAAAGTGCCAGCTTTGTAAGGAAAATGAGGGCTATGCAGGCCGCGTAAACCATCCTGCAAGAGAAAACCACAGAATTATCCCTGTTACAATAAACAACAGCCAGTGGTTTTTCCAGTACTCACCATATGTATACTACAATGAGCACTGTATCGTGTTCAATTCAAAGCATACACCGATGAAAATCGAGCGTGCCACATTTGGAAAGCTGCTTGATTTTGTGACACAGTTTCCACATTATTTTGTAGGCTCAAATGCAGATCTGCCAATCGTTGGAGGCTCTATCTTAAGTCACGACCATTTCCAGGGCGGACACTATACTTTCGCTATGGCAAAGGCTCCGATAGAGAAAAAAATCACATTCAAGGGCTACGAGGATGTCGAGGCAGGTATCGTAAAATGGCCTATGTCTGTTATCAGAATCAAGTCAGCAGACAGGGATAAGCTTATTGACCTTGCAGATAAGATTCTTCTTGCATGGAGAGGCTATACAGATGAAGAAGCATTTATTTTTGCAGAGACAGATGGAGAGCCACACAACACTATCACACCTATAGCAAGACGTCGTGACGGAGACTATGAGCTTGACCTTGTGCTCAGAAACAACATCACAACAGAGGAGCATCCGCTTGGCGTATATCATCCGCATGCCCACCTCCATCACATAAAGAAGGAGAACATCGGACTTATCGAGGTAATGGGACTTGCAGTGCTTCCGGCCAGATTAAAGGGTGAGATGGCAGAGCTTAAGGATGCAATCCTTACAGGAAAGGATCTGCATTCGACTGAGACTCTTGCATCACATGCTGACTGGGCTCTTAAGTTTATGTCTAAGTATGATAAGATTGATGAGTCTAATATTGATGGTATCATCAATGAGGAGATTGGACTTGTATTTAAAGAAGTGCTTGAGTGTGCAGGAGTGTACAAGTGCACTGATGAGGGACGTGCAGCGTTCCAAAAATTTATAGATGCGGTAAATGCATAAGATTTTCAATTATCTTTTTATAATGCGGAAAGCACCGGCGAACATACTATATATTTCGCAAGTACTACGCAGCTAAGAAGCAGTAAGAATTATGATTTAGGGTGTTTAGACCATGACACAACCGGCTTTTATGCGCCGTCCATGGCGCATAACGCCTTGCCCCAGCGTCCATGCTGGGGCATTGTTGTAGGTGGACATAATTCTAACTGCTTCTAAGCTGCTTCGTAAAGCTCAATATATAGTATGTTCGCCGGTGCTTTCCTCGGCTGTGAGATAAACTGATTTTTAAAGGACCTGTTAAAGCCATTATTGTTAATGACTTTTTACTAAAGATGTGTCATTAGGATGAATTAACCGTTTTTGTAGCTTGTGAAGGCAGTGGATGAATGCAGGCACCAGGAAGGCATCTGCGAGAATCCATGCGAGTGGGCTTGCAAAGCAGGCGGCAGAAAAGCCGAATATCGGTACAAATACAAGTCCGATGAGCGAACGCGCAATCATTTCTGCTACTCCTGCAAACATTGCAAAACCTGAAAAGCCCATGCCCTGTATGGTGAAACGGACTGTGTTTACCAGAACGAGCGGGATGTAGAAAAATGCATTTATCATCAGAAACTGATGAGCCTGTGCGACAACCTCTGTTTCGCTTGGTGATACAAACAGGTAAATCAGATAGTTGGCTATAAACAGCAGTGCCACAAAAATCAAAACCGAATAGATCGATCCTATAACTGAGGCTGAAATAAGCCCCTTCTTTACACGTTCAAATTTGGCTGCGCCGACATTTTGTCCACTGTAGGTGGCCATTGTGGAGCCGAGTGCGTCAAATGGACACATCATAAACATTGAAATACGGCTGGCAGCGGTCATTGAGGCAACTGCGATGGAGCCTAAGCCGTTTACGGCAGTCTGCAGTATTACGCTGCCTATAGCGGTTATCGAATACTGAAAGCCCATAGGAAGTCCCATGATCATCAGATTTCTGACATATGAAGAGTCAAGCTCCAAATCATTTCTGCTAACATGTAACAGTGGTACATTTTTTGCTATGTAAATGATGCACAGCAATCCTGATATACCCTGTGACAGTACGGTTGCAAAAGCCGCTCCAAACACGCCCATGTTAAATACCAGAATGAAAAGTAAATCAAGACCGATATTTAGAACAGCCGCGATTATAAGGAAAATAACAGGTATGACCGAGTTGCCGAGAGATCTCAGATATCCTGACAGCAGATTGTACAGTATTGTGGCAGGAATGCCTGCAAATATTACAATCAGATAATGGTAGGCGAGGTCGTAAATGTCGCTTGGCGTATTCATCCAGGTCAGAATCTGACCACAGAGAAGCACAGTGAGTGTCGTCATGATTATTGCGATAATTACAGACACAATTCCTGCATTTCCTACATATTTTTTAAGTCCTTTTTCATCCTTGGCACCAAAGCGCTGGGCTATTGGAAGCGAAAAGCCGGCACACACACCCTGGCAGAAGCCGATGATAAGAAAGCAGATGCTTCCGGTAGAGCCGACTGCGGCTAAGGCCGAAACACTTAGAAAACGGCCGACGATTATAGTATCCATAAGGCTGTAAACCTGCTGGAAAAGCATTCCGAGAAGCAACGGAAGGGAAAAGCCCAGAATGAGCCCGGTAGGAGAACCTACAGTGAGGTCCTTTGAATTATTTTTAGTCATTATTTATAATCCCCCTTGATTAAAAATAGATAAAAATATATATAAAAAATAGCGATTAAGTGTAATATACAACCTTTACAAACATAAGTAAATGAGGTAAAGTAAAATTGTTAGCATTTTTTTTGGTGCATATTTTAAAGTGAATAAAAACGCTGATTTTATGTTTGATATCATTTTTTTTGAGAAGAAAATTGAATAATCAGTAAATATGTATGGGCTGACATATAATTAAATTTGGAGGAAAAGAATGAGAGACTGGGAAAATAACATTCGAAAGGTTGTACCTTATACACCGGGAGAACAGCCAAAGAATACCTGTGTTATTAAGTTAAATACAAATGAGAATCCCTATCCGCCAGCACCGGGAGTGAAGGAAGTTTTAAGTAATTTCAATACAGATGATTTAAGACTGTATCCTGATCCAAGGGTTGATAAGCTGGTAAATGCAATTGCGGATTTCTATAAGATAGACAGCTCGAAGGTGTTTGTCGGAGTTGGCTCTGATGATGTACTTGCCATGATTTTTATGACATTTTTCAATTCGAAAAAGCCGATACTGTTTCCTGATATTACATATTCATTTTATGATGTGTGGGCAGATATGCTTCGAATCCCTTATGAGCAGCTTCCATTGTCTGATGATTTTTCAATAGTACCGTCAGATTACTATAAGGCAAACGGCGGAGTAGTATTTCCAAACCCTAATGCTCCGACAGGAAAGCTCATGCCTCTTGATGAGATAGAGGATATAATAGAGCACAATCAGGATGTAATTGTCGTAGTAGATGAGGCATATGTAGATTTTGGCGGGGAGAGTGCGCTTCCGCTCATTGACAAATATGATAATGTCATTGTGGTACAGACATTCTCGAAATCACGCTCGCTGGCAGGCTCAAGAGTTGGTTTTGCCATGGCAAGTCCTGTGCTTATCAAGTATCTGAATGATGTGAAATATTCGTTCAATTCATATACCATGGACAGAATCACAATCGAAGCAGCTACAGCAGCGGTAAAAGACAGAGCATACTTTGAAGAGACCACAGCAAAGGTTATAAAGACACGTGAGTGGACAAAGAAAGAGCTTAAGAGACTTGGCTTTACATTCTGTGACTCAAAGAGCAACTTTATATTTGCAAAGCCTGCAAATGTTTCTGCAACAAAGCTTTTTGAGGACCTTAAGGCAGACAATATATTTGTCAGACATTTCAGCTCACCTGAGCGAATCAACGACTATCTGCGCATATCCATAGGAACTGATGAGCAGATGCATACACTAATTAAATTTTTGGAGAATTATTCATGTTAAAAAAATATATTTACATCTTTTTAATTTCAATGGTACCACTTATTGAACTCAGAGGAGCAGTTCCGGTTTCACAGGTGATGGGGCTGCCGATAGTGCCATCATTTATCGTTTGTATCATTGCAAATATGCTTCCGGTACCAATTATTTATCTTTTTGCAAGAAAGGTTCTCATCTGGGGAGCAGACAAACCAATTATTGGAAGGTTCTTCAGCTTCTGCCTTGAAAAAGGAGAGAAGGGCGGCAAGAAGCTTCAGGCAAAGGCCGGAAGAGGTCTGTTTGTTGCACTTTTACTTTTCGTAGGTATCCCACTTCCGGGAACAGGTGCATGGACAGGAACACTTGCTGCAAGTATCCTTGATATGGATTTCAAGTCAACAGTTGCCGCTGTCATGCTTGGAGTACTGCTTGCCGGCATGATTATGATGATAGTAAGTCTGGCGGGCGTGTCTATATTCCTGTAGAATTTATGGGGAGCTTTCGTCGTCCTTTGTTAAACAGTACAAATCCGACCACCAGTGAAACAATTGTAACAGCAATCACAATCACAAAGATCACTACACTATTACCGGGATCAGGGAAAAATCCTGAAAGTGTACCCCAAAGGTTGAAAAGCATATGAAGTCCCATAGAGTAGTAAATAGAGCCACCGTGTTCGCACACATATCCGAGCACTATGCCAAGTGCAAAGGCATATATGCCCTGAATCCAGTTGAGATGGAACAGTCCGAAAAGTGCAGCCTGCATCAGATTGGCAAGGGCAAATGGCAAAGCCTTTCTGGCACAGCGCATGGTTACACCACGGAATATAAGCTCCTCACAGATTGGCGCCAGTATTACAGAATAAAGTACTGTTACAAAGGTGGTATCTGTGATGCCTGATGTCTCAAAAAGCTTATTGTACTGTTGCAGCCAGTCGGGACGGATGTAGCCGGTTAAGTTAGCGATGAAATTGGCAGCAAACTGTGTACCCGGCACGAGTATGACGATTGCCACAATCATCATGGGAGTGAAAGTTTTCTTAGGGGATGGAAGAAAATTACCTTCGTATCTGGCATAGTACCACATGCCAAAAATCGCAATGGTAATGAGTGCATAGATGACCATAATCATCATGTTAAAATTTACAGAGGTAAATGTCTTTTCAAGGCGGTCCGATACGTTTGCAGACGGAAAAGCAAGCTTTCCGACAAAACCCTGTCCAAACACTCCCATGCCCATCATAAAGAATAAGGCGATAGTCTGAATTGCCTCAACTGCAAGCAGTGGGACAAATGTGTAAAAGAAATATCCTACTTTTTTCATTTTCAATTTACTCCATTCTGATTTATTAGGCGATAGTAACATTAGTATAACATATCATAATTTAATTGCAAGAAAGCTGTTTACTTTAAAACTTTAATATGTTAAAATTAAATGTAAATAAATCGCATGAAAAAGGAGAACACGATGAGCAAGAATCTAAAAACAGAAGCAGTAGACCATTTGTTTGATGCTATTTTGTGTCTCAAGGATAGAGCAGAGTGTTATACATTTTTTGAGGATGTTTGTACTGTAAATGAGCTTTTTTCTCTATCACAGAGATTTGAAGTGGCAAAGATGCTTAGAGAGCAGAAGACATATCTTGATATAGCAGAAAAGACCGGGGCTTCCACAGCCACAATCAGCCGTGTGAACAGATCATTAAACTACGGCAACGATGGATATGATATGGTTTTTTCACGCATGGAGGATGGCTCTGACAAAGAGGATTAGTTTATCATAGGGGGAAAGAAAAACAGGCTCATTAATTTGAGCCTGTTTTTTTACTTTCCTTTCCAGAATGTGTATTTTCATGGGAAGAAGCCTCTTTTTCTTCATTTAGATTGTCAATCATGCGCTCAATCAGCATTTTCTTGATGTAGACATCAAAGCTCAGCATGCAGATAAAGCTGAATGTGTGAAGAAATTTCTGATCCTCATCAGGAAAATCCTCAAATGTCTCACCGGCAATCTTGTATTTCTTGCCGAGATCCTTTAGGAGCTTCTGCGATTCCTCCGCCTCTAAGCTGAAAACCTCAGTATAGACATCCTGCATCGTAAATCCGTCATCATTGCCGAAATACTTCTCGGTAAGCGGATTAAGAATCGAGCGTATATCGTTGATGCTCAATATATTTTTGAAATAATATATAAAAAGTAGTGTGAGCACATGCTCCTTAGAATACTTTTTCTTGTCCGGAGAAGGGAGCAGATTGTTTTTGGCATAGTTGTTTATCATTGTCTTGGTAAGGATTTTGTCGCTTTCATAGCGCTTTGATGCAGCGAGCTGCTCGTCCATGAAGGTTGTGACCTGATCCATGTACAGATCAATGTTTGGTATATCCTCCGGCTTTATGTAATCTATTGATTTAAGCTGCTTTAATAATTCTGATAAAAATTCTTTAACGTCATTCTCCATATCATCACCTCAGGCTTTTATTATATAGTATTGAAAACTATATGACAAGTTTTTTTTGAATTTTCTCATATTGGGTTGTGCAAAACATATGTTTGTGGTATGCTGTAAATAAATTATTTTTGTATTTATGGTTTGTGTGCCTGTAATAAGACTGGAGAATTGAGAGGAAAACAGATGAACTTAGATATGTTGAATGAACAGCAAAGGGAGGCCGTTTTGACCACAGAGGGACCGCTCCTTATTTTAGCGGGGGCAGGCAGTGGCAAGACCAGGGTTCTTACATACAGGACTGCCTACCTGATAGATGAGTGTGGCGTCAATCCTTACAATATCATGGCAATTACCTTTACAAACAAGGCTGCGGGAGAGATGCGTGAGCGAATTGATGATATGGTGGGCTATGGTTCGGAAAGCATATGGGTTTCTACATTCCATTCGACATGTGTGCGTATACTGCGCAGGTATATTGACAGGCTGGGATATGACACGAACTTTACCATATATGATGCTGACGACCAGAAGGCTCTGATGAAGGACATCTGCAAGCGTCTTGAGATAGATACCAAGATGTATAAGGAAAAGATGTTTTTAAATGTCATTTCATCTGCAAAGGATGAGATGATTGATCCGATAGAGTTTGAAAACCGCTTCACAGGTGACTTTGTGAAGCGCAAGCAGGCACTTGTATACAAGGAGTATCAGAATGCTCTAAAGCAGAATAACGCACTCGATTTTGATGATTTGCTTGTGAAGACAGTAGAGCTTTTTAAGCTGGATAAAGAGGTGCTGGATTACTATCAGGAGCGCTTCAGATATATCATGGTGGATGAGTATCAGGACACAAACACCGTGCAGTTTGAGCTTATCAGGCTTCTTGCCATGAAGTATAAGAATCTGTGTGTGGTGGGTGATGATGATCAGTCCATTTACAAGTTCAGAGGTGCCAATATCTACAATATCTTAAACTTTGAGAAGCATTTTGAAGATGCAAAGGTCATAAAGCTTGAGCAGAATTACAGGTCTACCCAGAATATCCTAGATGCTGCCAACAGCGTCATTTCCAACAACGTGGGTAGAAAGGACAAGCGCCTTTGGACTGATAACGGAGCCGGAGACAGGATTACCTTTGAACAGCTTGAGAGTGGCTTCGAGGAAGCGGATTATGTGGCGCGTTCGATAGCGAGACTTGTGAGAAAGGGTGAGGCGCGCTATAAGGACTGTGCTGTACTTTACCGAACCAACGCACAGTCGCGTCTCTTCGAGGAGAAATTTATTGCTGCCAACATCCCATACAAGATTGTCGGCGGCGTGAATTTCTATGCCAGAAAAGAGATAAAGGATATCCTTGCATATTTAAAGACTATTGACAATGGTCATGATGACCTTGCGGTAAAGCGAATAATAAATGTGCCAAAGCGCGGCATCGGAGCCACAAGCATCAATAAGGTGACGGACTATGCCCTTGAGAAGGGGATAGATTTCTATACGGCACTGCGCTATGTCGATGAGGTGCCGGGCATGGCGAGGTCGGCAGGCAAGATAAAGCCGTTTGTGATGTTTATACAGTCACTTCGTGCGAGAGCCGAGATGGATTCGGTTTCGCAGCTCATACAGGCAATAATCGATGAGACCGGCTATGTCGATGAGCTGAAGGCTGAGGGCACGGATGAAGCAGAGCAGCGTATTGAGAATATTGATGAGCTTATAAACAAAGCTGTTGATTACGAGCAGGGGGAGGAGAGTCCTACTCTCAGTGGCTTTTTGGAGGAGGTAGCGCTTGTAGCCGATATAGACGGTCTTGACGAAAACAGCGACTATGTTGTTCTTATGACTCTGCACAGTGCTAAGGGACTTGAGTTTCCGAATGTTTATCTGGCGGGTATGGAGGATGGTCTTTTCCCAAGCTATATGTCAATCACGAGTGATGATGCGACAAGCGAGATAGAGGAGGAAAGGCGTCTTGCTTATGTTGGTATCACGAGAGCCAAGGAGCATCTGACCATCACATCGGCACGCATGCGCATGGTGCGTGGAGAGACACAGTTCAACAAGGTATCGCGATTTGTGAAAGAGATTCCGCGTGAGCTTATGTCAGGTGAGGTCTATGAGCCAAAGCGCCGTGATGATGACATTGAAAGAAATTCGCAGAGCACGTACAGAAAGGCTAAGGAGGCCTTCAAAAAGACACCTACATACGGCACAGAGTATGCGACCACCTTTAATACACAGCGTACAAGGACACCTGTCTACACGCCTGTGAGCAACCAGAAGTCATTTGTCAGTGCCAATACCACCGGAGGCCTTTCATATAAGGTAGGAGACAGAGTGTCACACATCAAGTTTGGCGCGGGAGAGGTCATGGCAATCGTAGAAGGCGGCAGGGATTATGAGGTCACTGTGGACTTTGACAAGGCCGGTACCAAAAAGATGTTTGCTTCATTTGCCAAATTGAAAAAAATTGACTAAAATTATTGTAATTTTTATAGGAAAATTGGATATAATATGCTATAATGGATTTAACAAATAGCATTTGACAATTACTTTTGGAAAAGGAGCGGATTGAATTATGAGTAAAGTTGAAGAATTATTAAAGGACAACAAGCTTGCAGAGAAGCTCAGCATGGCAAAGCTTAATGACCTTCTCAAAAAAGAAGAGGAAGACAAGAAGCCTTCCAAGGCTGTTATCATATTTGCCATCATTGGTGTATTAGTTGCAGTTGCAGCAGCGGCATATGGTATCTACAGATTTTTCACACCGGATTATTTAGATGATTTCGATGATGAGTATGATGATGAATTCGATGATGATTTCTTCGAGGATGAAGACGATGATGATGCTGAAGATGAAAAAGAGGCACCAAAGACTAAAGAAGAGAAATAATCGTTTTTAGATAATGGGGGCTACATATGTAGTCCTCATTTTTCTTTATGTGTGAAGCAAGGCATTTGCAGTCAGGCATACAAAGGAATAATAAAGTATAAAGAGAGATAAGAATTACATGAAAAAAGGATTTAGAGGAACAGGAACCGTAGAAAGAGTAGACTTCCCAAACAAGGGAATAGCCGTTACAGATGATGGCGACAGAGTAATTGTGAAAAATACCATTCCGGGACAGAAGGTGGAATTTGTTGTAAATAAAGTAAAGCATCAAAGAGCAGAGGGCAGACTCATGGAGGTAATTGAGAAATCGCCTCTGGAGACAGAAGAGCCATGCCCTCACTTTGGAATGTGCGGGGGCTGTACATATCAGACAGTGCCTTACGAAAAGCAGCTAGATATGAAGCTTACCCAGGTGAAAAAGCTCATTTCGGATGCCATCGGCACTGAGGAAGAGTCAGGATATGAGTTTATAGGGATACATGGAAGTCCGAAAAAGAGCGAATACAGAAATAAGATGGAATTTTCCTTCGGTGATGAGTACAAGGATGGTCCTCTTGCGCTTGGCATGCACAAAAGAGGAAGCTTTTATGACCTTGTGACAGTATCGGACTGTCAGATAGTGGATAAGGATTTTAGGACAATATTAAAGGCAACACTTGATTATTTTTCAAAAAACAATATCCCATATTTCCACAGAGCAACACACAAGGGCTATCTGCGGCATCTACTTGTCAGAAAGGCAACAAAAACCGGTGAAATCATAGTCGACCTTGTTACTAGCACACAGACAGAGGGCTTCAACGAGGAGGAGCTGCTCGCAGGCTTTAGATATGAACTTTTGACCAGGCACTATGACGGCATATTTAAGGGCGTTTTACACACAAAAAATGACAGCGTGGCAGATGTGGTCAAAAACGAGGGCACAGAGGTGCTCTACGGAGATTCATATTTCTACGAGGAGCTCTTAGGTCTGAAATTCAAAATCACACCATTCTCATTTTTCCAGACCAACTCACTCGGAGCGGAGGTGCTCTATGAGACAGCTAGAGAGTTTATCCTGGGAGATGACAAGGATTCGCTAAACGGTAAAACAGTCTACGACCTCTACAGCGGAACCGGCACTATCGCGCAGCTTATGGCACCGGTGTGTAAGGAAGTAGTAGGTGTCGAAATAGTTGAGGAGGCAGTTTGCGCAGCAAAGGAAAATGCAGCTCTTAATGGTCTTGATAACTGTAAATTTATCGCAGGTGATGTCCTCAAGGTGCTTGATGAGATAGAGGAAAAACCGGATTATATAATTCTTGATCCACCACGAGACGGTATCCATCCGAAGGCTATCGGGAAAATCATAGAGTATGGTGTTGAGAATATGGTTTATATTTCATGTAAACCAACAAGCCTGGCAAGGGATTTGCAGATATTTATGGCCAGAGGGTATAGAGTGGAGAAGATATGCTGCGTGGATATGTTTCCGAATACTTATCATGTTGAAACAGTCTGCCTTCTGTCAAGAAAATCCCAATAAATCAAAGGTTTCTGCGATTTTGGAAGAAAAATGGATGTGTGTTTCTGTTTCCATAGAGTGATGATATAATCGGATGTTTACCCCAGGGGATAGGCTTGGGAAAATGGGAGAGATATATTTTGGCGAAAGGATACTTTTTCGCAAAAGAGACAAAAGTAACAGAGGAGGAATAAGTTTTATGCCGAGAGTAGGAATTACTGCATATGATTTGTTAATTTCATGTCCGGGTGATGTGAATCAGTTTACGGATATTATTAGAGAATGTGTGGGTAATTTTAATAGAGTATATGGAAATATTAATAATATGGAAATTGTTACAAAGCACTGGTCAACAGATAGTTATCCGCAATCTGGGGACAAACCACAGGAACTACTGAATAAACAATTTGTTCGGGAGTGTGATGCAGCAGTTGCTATATTTTGGACAAAATTTGGTACACCGACAGATAGATATGGTTCAGGAACAGAAGAAGAAATTGAAGAAATGCTATCTTCAAATAAACAAGTATTCATGTATTTTTTGGATGCACCTGTAAATCCATCTAGTGTAGATATGGAACAATATAAGAAAGTGCAAGCATTCAAAGAGAAGTACAAAGATAGAGGAATCTATTTTATAGTAAGAGATGAACAGGAATTACGACAGTTATTTACGAATCATTTAGGGATGCATTTTTTACCACTAGCGGTAGGTGGGAAAAACTCATTTGAAAAAAAAGCAAGCCCAGTTCTTAAAATTAAGGCGGCATCTCAGAAGGAAGATAAAGATGCAATTGTGGAGTATTCTGGATTTTCTGAATGCAAACTGGTAAAGGATAAAAAGAAAAGTATTATTTCAAAAATTACCTTGTTGCAGCAAGGATATTTGGAAGCTAGAGAAGGAAAACCTTCTGAAGCTATTGAAAAAAAAGAGAACTCGTTATTAATCAATTCACCTGATTTAAATAAGTTGTTAGGAAAGTCAGATTTAATGTCAGGGAAAATAATGGATGCTGATATTGCTGATGAATGGAAAACTATTATTTGTGAATTTGCTAATGAGAATGGTATAGAAATTGAAGAATTTTTTTGGAATGTTGGAAATCTCAAAAAAAGGGTATCTTTGATTGTTCCTTTTTATGGAGGTGGTGGTACAACTTTAGAAGGTAGTGAGGAAGAGAAAAAACGTTACGAAACCATAGAAGATTTATATTGGGCTATTGTTGATTATAATGAATATATGACTTTTTTTGGGAAAGTAGATCAACAAGGGTTAGTGGATTTAACTGTGGCTAATGTTGGAAATACATTTGATGAAGATATTGACGTAAAAATAATTATTAAGAAAAATCATATTTGCAAAACAAAAGATATAGCCATTCCAGAAATTAATATCATTGAAGATATATTGGAAATGAGATTTTTAGGATATGCATATAAAATTAAATGCAATGATGTTATTATTGAATATACAGGATATCCATCAGAAAAACCAAGAATGGATTATAAGTTTACTGAAAATCCATTTAACAGACCATCGGTGCAAGAACATTATAATAGAAACAAAGACGAATATTCAGAAGAGTTAAATAGAATTTTTTGTTATGAGTATTATCAAAGAGATGATGTAGATATTTTGATATTCCATATCAATTATCTCAAGCATAATACTGTAATGGCATTTCCTTCAGTGCTAGTTTTTAAAGAAATTCCGGATTCCATTGATTATGAAATTTCTTCAAAGTATATTGAGGAAGTTGTAAAAGGAACTATAAAGATTCAAAAATGAGGCTGTTTCAAAAACAAAGCTTGTCTTGTTTGAAAAGGGTAAATACGTTACCTCAGCTGACTTGAAAAAGTAAATTCCAGTGCAAGAGTAAATTCCATCGGCTTTTAAATTTTGCTGATTTTGCAGGAGATTTTTTAACAAAATCTCCTGCTTTCTGTTATAATTAAGCTAGCTTATCGAAATTTTGTTGTTTTTATGGCATCAAAAACAGGCTACTGGAATTCGGTGTGTCAGACTAAATTCCACCAGCCACATTTAAAAAATGTGAAATGTTTACTTCCAGTCTGACAGCAGATTTCGATCAGTTAATTAGTTACTTCTTAAAGCGTATCAGCTTAGGCGTTAAATTGACTTCATCTGGTGAAATCGGCTTGAGCTGAAAGGCTTTAAGAACATCTTCTCCAAGGTTTTCCAGGGCAGCATCATACGGCGTTTTGCCGTCAAGGCTTTCTCTTGGAGTAGAGTTTATGTGATTCACAATAAGATTGACATCCCATTGGGTTAGAAATTCAAAGGATGTTCCTTTAGGCAATATCATGCGGAGCATGGTATGCGCCTGTTCGATGGTTCCTTTTTGTCCGCTACGCATTGGATCACAGTAATAAATGCTGCTTCTTTGTATGCCGGTAATTCCAGTTCCTAATTCTTCTGGGTTCCCAAATTCAGAGCCACGGTCGGTTAATATATTTTCAAAAACAGATGTAAATTCATACGTTCCCATACGTTTTTCCAAACGGTCAAATACAGCACGGACGGCACCTTTTGTGCACCGGTTAATAAGAAATGCAAGAAACAGTTTTTCCTCTGTAAAGATCATGGTTAACAGCGTTTTCTGGGAGTCCCTTGATGACTTTACAGTGTCCATTTGTACATAAGAATTTAATTCCAAAGAACAGAAGTCTGCATAGGTTCTGTTGGTAAATACTTCGCGGTCTTTGATCTGTGTTTTGTGGCACTTTCTTGGTTTGAATTTTGCCTGCCTTTTCAGATCCACATTTCTGGCTGTGAACAGTCCCTTATCGATGTATGTGTACATGGAGCGGACAGACATATCCAGTTCCGGATGATTGATCAGGATCTGATAGGGTGACTGTCCCTGGGCGATCAACGGAGTAACAATCTGGTCTTTTTGGTGCAGCTGATGCCGGGTCATATTTATTCCGGCACGGGAACTACTTAATAATTCGCGGTACTTACGGTCGGCAAAACGGGCATCATAGCGGTATTTATGGGCAATGGTACAATGATTGATTTTCATTGGACAGCCATTACATACATAAGGCGCCTTATCAAGTCTGCAGCACCGTTCCTTTTCGAAATCCTTACAGGTTTGGTTGCAGGTTGGACAGGATGTACATTTAATACCGCAGAGCATGATTTTTCCACAGGCATTTGTTTTTTTACAGTGATAGCGGTGTATACAAAAGTTTTTGGCATTGTAGAAAGTTCCTTTGTGGTACCAGTCAGAAAGGCGTCGTGATTTAACCTCTTTTGAGCTGGTTGTAGGATCTTTACAAAGGAATGCCGCAATGTCTTTAAAAGTCGCACCTTTGGATAATTCGTTTTCGATGTAGATACGGTCATTAAGTGTTAGATGTTTCTGGTTTCCAGGGATATATTTACTCATGATAATTCCTTCTACTGCTGTCAGAAGGAACTTTTACAATAACACTGATGTATGAAAGAGTAAATATCTACTGTGCAGGACGAAATTCTACCGCCCGTAGGGCAGTGGAATTTAAAATTTCATTTTAGGGCTTTTTTTCTTGCTCTTTTTCGGATAGTAAAATGTAGGTGGATGTGGTAAAATATTAGTGCATATTTTAAATGCAAAAGAGGTGAAACAAATGAACCCGTTAGCTTATTTTTGAATATTTAACAATGAAGATTGCCCTTGTGGAAGTGGAAATATGTTTAAGGAATGTTGCAAAGGAAAACCCGATTAGGAACCTGTGCAGAGTAAAAAACCTCCAGAAGTACAAATAATGGAGCAGATGAGAAAGTCTATGGTTAAATGCTGTATGCATCCTGACCAAAGCAATTGTAATGGTGAGATTAAAAATGCTCATGCACTGCAAAATAATAAAATCATATCATTACTTGCAGGGACTGAACGCCATGTGTACACTATGGATAAAAAACGGCAACCACTCATTATACCTATTGAGGGCGAAGAACCAGAAGTGATGGTGGAGTTCTCCAGGGTTAGTGCGAACGATGATACAACAGAAACTTGTTTTTGCGATAGACATGACAATATCGCCTTTGCTGTTATTGAAAAAGGAGCGCCAGATTTTGATGTAAATAGTGAACCAATGAAATTTATTTATGCATATAAAGCTTTTATTTTTGAATATTATAAGCAGGAAGTTTCACATAAAATTTTTCAGCAATGTTTTAAGAAAAGACCACCTGTTTTTCAACTACCTCAGATGGTTGGCTTATATAGAGTGTCGCAATTACGCTTGAAAGAGTTTAAACCTGTAAAGAGACATTTCGATTCAGAGATAATGGCTGGTACATACAATGGAATAGAAACATGTGTAATTACTATCCCGGAAAGAATTAATTTTGCAAATTATACATTTATAGCACCGGATTATGATTTGAATGGAAAAAGGATAAAGCATACTATAAAAGGTGTCATGCACCGGATTGCAATAACTGCTTTTCCTGAGGATACAAAGTCATACATACTTTTGAGTTGTTTATCTAGTGAGAAGCATATTTACGCTAAGTTTTTTGAACAGATAAATAATGCATCTTTAGAGAAAGTTAAATTTTATTATTCAATGATATTACCTTTATATTCTGAAAATATGGTATTAAGTCTGGTTCTTTGGAATAAGTGGGATGACGAAATAAAAATGGCGTTTACTTTCTACGCAAATCTAAATGGAAAAATATTCAAAAGGTATAGTATTGCAATAGGAATGGGATTGAGAAACGCAGCAAATAGTATAGTTCCATTTGATTACAGTAAAAGAGGAAAATAGATTTGTTTATGAAATAAAAGATTTTATTATTAAGAAACTTTGATAGCATGGATTATACATAAAAATACTTGCAGAAAATAATAGTTGGAAAGGAAAAACATGGATAGAAATACAATTGGAAATGAAATTGAGGCTGAAATAAATGCAAGCTATAGATATAAAAATTTGAGAGAACTTATAGATATACTGCTTTCAGTAATTATTCTGAAAACAGGAAAAAAGGAATTGGTAGGTATTGAAGAAAGACTGTATGTTTCCTTAGGTAAAATTTTTGATGGGGAGACTACTATAAATGACATAAAACTGTGTTTGTCTAATGTCATCAAGATAGAACCTCTTTTGAAAAAAATGATTTTACTTATTGATGAAGATGAATATGATAAGATAGTACAAGAGAATTTGGGTTTAGCACATGTAATTACTCAATTAGGTCTTAATCCAGATAACAAGAAATTGGATCGAAAGCCGGAGGACTATTTGTGCGATGGTAATTATATGGAACATATAGCAAGATCCTATACATTAAGAAATAGTGAGTCGCACACATATGTAGGTTGGACACGAAGAGAAATATATACCAATTTGGATAGTGTGCTGATAACTTGTTTAAGAGCAGTAGAAATAAATAAAAAGGCATTGCTCAGTAATCTGAAAAAGAAGAGTATTAATAATGAATTGAATATTGAAAATTACTTAAATGAGATTACACAGCAATTAAAAAAAAGAATGTCTAGATTTATTCATATAAGGGGAGAAGAGAATTTTTCTGTATTGGGTAGCTATGTCATCGAATATCAGGATGATACATCTGATTCTAGGAGAAGAAAAGGCACTGTTGAATATTTAAGAGATAATAGTATACCAGAACGAAGGATGATGATATGGGGCGAAGCTGGTATGGGGAAGACTACAACATTAGAATATTTAACATATATGGATGCAAAAAAAAGATTGAAAGATTCAAACTATAATATTCCTGTATTAGTTTTATTGGGAGTTATGACAAAAGCCACGTATACTATAAAACAGTATATATGTGACAAACTTGATATTGGGGTAGATATATGTGAATCTCTTTTAGAAGAAGGAAAAATCAATCTATTTTTGGATGGTTTAAATGAAATACCAGCTGATGCAGGCGGCAATTTAAAAACTTTAAGAATGCGCGAAATAAAGCAATTACTTAGAGATTATCCCAAAACATTTATTATAATTACTAATCGTCCACAAGATACTAGGGATTTTAATAATATGCCAATTTTTAATTTGATAAAATTATCTAAAGAAGAAATGAAAGATTTTATTAAAAAAAATGTAGATGAAGAAGACGTGAAAGAACTTTTGTTTACCTCAATTAATGGAAATGAGAGATTTGTGCAAATAATAAATACGCCATTGATCTTATCGAGATTAATAGAGATTGTGCGATATAAGAAGGAAATTCCACATAGTGAAGGTGAAATTATCGCTGAATTTTTAAATTGCTTATTGGTAAGAGAAAAAGAAGAAAAACAGGATGCACGATTGGATATAAAGCGAATAATATACCTTTTGAGAATGATTGCATTTGAGAGCCTCGAAAAGAAAGAAGCAAATTCAGGAATGACAGAGTCAGAGGTATTGAAGTATTGTTCTAAAAGTATGGATACATATAGGTTTCAGTATGATGCATTATATGCATTAGATATAGTTTTGCAATTAGGTATATTAGAAAAAAGAGAAGATTTATATGTATTTTCGCATCAGGCATACCAGGATTACTATTATGCTATGGAAGAATTGGCGGTGATACAGTCTTGAAAATAAGGAAAAATCAAATTAGAGATAAGTGTCAATCAGATAAGTATTATGCTTCAATAAAATATATGGCACACAGTTTACGTGGTAAAGATAGAGAAAATTTTATTATTACAGTTTGTGACCTTAATATTTATTTGGGGTGTATATGTGCTTTGACATGTGAAAAAAATGTAACGGTTGAGGAATATATCTGGAAAACTTTAAATAATTATTTTCAGCCAAGAAAAATAAAATTTTATGATAAATCTAGTGGGATATGGAAAGAAAATATAAAAAAACTGAATAGTAAAGATATTACATATTACCTTCTTGCTTGCAATGTGATGGGCAATATGAAAGCAATAAAATGGTATATTTACAATCATGAAGTTGATAAAGCTATTATAATTCAGTTAGCAAAAAATATGAATGAAGAGCAACTGGTAGATTTAATATATACACTTTATAGATCTTCTAAAAATTGGGATAAAATAAGAGGCATTGGTTCTACCAAAAGTTTGTTTTTGTATAAAAATGATTCGAGAATAAAAAAGATTCTTAGTGGGTTATGGTATAAGGATAGAGATGCATTTATACAATTAGCATACGATACAGGTTGGTTGGGAGATTTGGGGAAAAAGGCTCGCAAAGGAAACCGTATTTTTATCGAGTGTTTGGTTGGGGCAAATAAATTGCTGTTAACTATTGAGTTAATAGAAGAAGTCTTATGTGATTTGGAAAGTGATGAGAGTTCATATGATACTTTATTAAAATTAGTTTTAAAGGAAAAAGGTGAGAGAAAACAATTTGCATATATATTGTATATTCAAAAAATAAATAATGGATATATAATGAAGGCTAAAGATTATGTGATTTTGAAAGGTTTAGGAAAGCCATCGCAAAAAATAGTCAATTATTTTATACCTTTTTTCTTAGATTTAGTAAATGGAGATTTTAGAACTAATATCAATCTTTTTGAATTAGGAGATGCATTATCAAATGTTATTGTAAAACCAAATAAGATAACACCCAAAGTTGGATATGCACGTAATAAAAATTTGAATCTAGCATTAAAGACTACAAAAAATATAGATTTGAAAAAAGTGCTATTCTTTTACTTTAATACTACAATGTCCGTCAAAGCAAGTTTGGATGAGTTGTTTAGACTCTTGAATATGTATCATGATGTTCAACCAGGTGAGTTAATTCGAGAACTACAATCATTTCCAATATGGATAAAGGCAACTGGAATAGAACAAGGTAAAAGTAATAATATAACTACGGAGAACTATCTTAAAATCGAGCCACAAATTGAAGTCGGAAATGTTATTTTAATGTCAATTGTTGACTATGATTATGTTTTAAAAGAATTTGTTGCCAAGCCATATACCGGCTCTATTTTTAGGAATTAAGATAGTCACAGGAAAGACAGAGGTATGGAAGAAATAGTAGGGTATGAGTTATCAAAGCAGGAATCCAAGCCTACAACATTACAGCAGAATGACGGTATGGATAATATTGCAAATGATGAAGTAAATAAAGTGCAGAATCCGGCATCAGATAATCTGACTGAAGTACCAGCAGAGTTACAGGCAGAACCACAAGCAACGCCACAACTACCAGATAGCTTTTTTGCCTTCAAATCCTTACCAGTGTCCACTCAGTCACAGCTGCTTTGCACAGAATTATGCGACACCATGCAGGTATTTGAACTGCTACAGCAATATGCAAAAGATACCGGATATCATGGCAACTTTGATGAACTTTATGAAATGGCAAGAGCTATCAGTGAGGAGAATATCAGATCATACGAAGAAATCAAGGCACAGATGATTGGAGACGAGTTGATAAGAGCAGGAGCAACAGTACAGAACTTCTATCAGATAAAAAATGATAGTCTGGCAAAGGTTTTTTGTCTGCCAGGGATATAGACTTATCACTAGTTCCATTGATTATCAAGGTGGAACAGAAGCTAGGAGTTGAAACGAATTATGAAAAGAATCTCGCACTTGTGAATGCAATACAGGCAGATATAAAAAACTATGGAGAAAAGAGAGTAAAACAAATCAGATAATCAAGTTATATCCATCTTATTGAATAATAAGCTGTAATAAGATATTTCTTCGGATATGGGAATATATTCTGTAAAAACAGCAAAATTAAATTTTTTGTTGGAACTTAAGAGGGGAATAAAATTTACATTATATGTTAACAAAAAAAGGATTGACCGCATGAGTCCCTTTTTATATAATGAAAGGAATAAAAAAGGTCAATCCTTTTAGATATGTAGAGGCATTATAAAATGAATAGAGTATTTTGTGGATTTAGTGATACTGAGTATGAAAAAATACAAAATAAAGCGAAAGAATTAGGAATGAGTATTCCCAAATTGGTAGAATATGCAACAACGATATATGTTGATTTGCCAAGAAAGCAGGTGACAAATTTGCAAAATATTCAAGATATAATACAGAACTTCATTGCACAGGAAGATGTGGATGAATTTATATGCAGTGATCCTTTTGATAATTGGGAAAATATGACGATGTCGGAAAAAAGGACAGCAGCGGCTCAAATTAGGAAATTAGTAGATATAGGAGTAATAGCGAAGGTAGATTCAAAGACTAAATCGCATCGGGCAACCATATATAAAAAGAACGGGAGAAAATAAAATGGCACGAAAAAATCGCAAAACCAAAACAGTTGAAGAAAAATATGGTGGATATACTGCATCGACAATAAAGCTATCAGAAGATGGAGTCGAATACGAAGTGATGCTTGATAAATTTATTAAATTGATGGAAAATTTATTTGAGGGAGATAAATATAAAAATAAAACAACGTATGACGCTAAAATGACTATTTTTTTGGAGGAATTGAATGCAAAATTTCTAAAGGAAAAAAATAAGAAACAATTGTCGGAGAACTACGGTTCACTTACGAGTTTTAAAAGATATTTCGATAAGCCCATCACAAAGAAAAATGGTCCAATATCTTCTGAAGATGAAAAGAAGTGTATTCATATTATAAAAGATATAGAGTTTTTCTTTGATGTTAAGTTATTGAGTAATCCAGAGGAAAGTTTACATAAGAAGAATGAATATATTAACTCATTAATCCTTCCACTAATAGATATTATGGTAAAGTCAGATTTGTTTTATTATATTCCACATACTACGAAAGCATTAGGATATCAATGTTATTGGAATCAGATGAAAATGATAGAAAATAATATTGATATATTATTCAGGGATGAAAGGAATGAGAATTATGAGTTGTGGCAAGAAATTATTGAACCATTGCGAAAAATAGTTGGGGATGGAGAAGGAGAGGATAGCTATCCTGGAGGTGATTTCCCGAGTATTACATCAAAGATATGGTTGGATGCAAACCCTGCTTTAGCATATTTCGATTGTGTATATGATATAGCAGAAAAAGATTACCAATTATATGAAAGCATTAATGCAGGACGATATGGTGAAGTACATTTTGACTTTAAAATAGGAAAAGATGAATTGGAAGTAAGGAAAAATATTGAGAAGAGAGCTGATTTCTTTAAAAGGGAAAAAATCAGAACTAAATCAGAAGATGATTTTGAGAAAGAAAAGCAAGTTTTTTTTATGGAATTTAGAAAAGCATATGTAAAAATAGTTAAACAATATATACACATTGATAGTATTTAAAGACAAAGGTGCCTTGGAGAAGGTACCTTTGTTTTTTGACCATTTTAAATATGGAACTGACCATTTTAATCTGAAAAAATGGTCTATCATTAAAACATAAATAAAAATAATATTGAAAGGATAAGGTGAATGATATGAAAAATGTAAATTATAGAGATATTGAGTTAATTAGTTTGAATGTAGCAGGTTGGAACTGGCGTTCATCCAATGAAAGATGGGGGGCTAGGTTGACTCGGATTTGTGAATATATTAAAGATAAAATGAATAATCCATTGGTAATTGCACTGCAAGAAGTCCAACTTTCAGGTGGTAAATATTTAACAGTACTCGAAGAACAATTCCCAGATTACCATATTGTATTACCTAAAGCATATAAGAATCAACTTCGGTCAGTAGTATCTGTACTTTTGATCAATAAAAATTTGTGTGAGAGCTATAACGTAAGAATATTGGAAGGATTGGAAAATAGTCTCCGATACAATTTTGTACATATCAATACTCATATAGAAGGCTTATGCTTTCGGATTCTGAATATGCATGTACCACATAACTGTCTGGAGAATGCAGCAGAATGGTACCGGGCAGACAGAGAAACACTTAGAGCATTATTTGTTGAGAGTATTAAAACTCTTGCAAATACATATAAATCAGAGCCAGATTTGAAACTGGTTGTTTTGGGAGACCTCAATACACTACCAGATGATAAGTTTATGGAATCTTTGGCTTATGCTTATAATAGACCAATGATTGATGCGGTGAAATACCACGATAAGGAGACTGCTACATGGAGAAACAAGGCTACAAGAACAAAGAGCAGATTGGATTATATATTATACTCGACAGGTATGCTTTGTAACACAGGATTAGGTGTAAAACTCACGATGGTTGATGATACTACTATTTTAAATGACTTAAGTGATCATGCGATTATTGTCGGCGGAATCGTATTGGATGTTGCTTAAAAGAAGAGAAAAGCAGAGGCAGGATGAAATGAACAAGTTACAGGCAAAAAAAAGAATTATTGATTATTTTAAAAGCAATTCTATTGAATATAAATTTCTGCATGAAGACGATATGACTATGACATTAAATTCACCAGATACGATATATACGTATGTCTGTATACCGGATGTTATAGGTGGGTATATAGAAACGAACGTTCGATTTAGAGAAGAGCATCTGTACTGCCAATCCTATTATTGTCAGCCGGTTGTTCATAATGAGGAGGAGGCAACTAGAGCGGCAAGGATTGTGAATTATTTGAATATGCATCTGGCATATGATTGCAATGCATTATATGAACATACATTTGTATTTGATGAGGATGAAGGAGATATATTTAATGGTTGCCTTATTCGTTATGAGCTTCTAGAAGAATATTTTTATGAATCCATGAATCATATACTTAATTATTGTGTTCAGCAAATTGCAGATGTATGTAAAGCTGTAGTGCTCTATGTTTATGGTAACGTAGACTATTACCTTGCCACAAAGGTTGCAATTAATTATGAACTAATGGGAAAAACAATACCTGGAGGCGTTATGATTTGAGTTTTAAATTTGAAGACCTAAACGATAATTTATTTGAAAAATTAATCGCATTTGCATATAGCATGGGCTCAGGACTTGGTGGTCCGGGAATGATTATTATGCTTACAAGTGATGGGAAGGAATATTTGATTGGTCAAGAAGGATTTGAAGGCGATTGGCTTCATCCTGAACATACATTTCCATTTATGGTAGAAGCATATTCAGAGAAAAGTGACAAGTGGATCAGAATTAGCAAAAAACATGCATCAGAAAAAATTTATTGCCGCAAAGATTTGCAAAGTCAGATTAACTATGTAATTGAAAATTATCGCAAGAAAAATGGATTGTTATCCAATTGGGAGTCTATGATATGGCAGATACTTGGGATAGATGATGTGGAGCATATTATCTATGATAAAACTGAAGAATTTCGCGAGCGGGATGAACAAAAGAGAAAACAATCAGAAGAGCATTTCAAAAGTGTATTATTAAAGCCAGACTCCTTCGAGTGGCATAAGCTTTACTATAACAATTGCATACCGAAGGATGAAGATGTGGAAACATCGTTCCTTCAGGGATACTACCTGTTGTTATTTAAGAGCATTAATGCTTCTAGAATTGATGGTGTCATGATGACCATTGCATTTCAGAGAGACCAGTGTAGTGAAGGTGTGGAAGAAATGAATGCAAAAGTAGAAGCGTATAATCTTTTTTATCAGCGATTTGAGGATGTGCGAGGACCATTGGAAATCCCTGCGAAGCAAGATAAAAGTCCAATGAAAGAATTTGAAAAATCGTTTCAGGGAAGATTATCCTGTTATAGTGTTAATACAAGAGGTAAATTTATTCGCTCATACAGTTCACTGGAGGAGGCGAAAAAGGGAGCTATGTATTGGCTTAAGGTCTGGGGAGAAATTGACAGCGAGAATGTCATTCCGTATGGAACTATCCGCTATGACGCATTAGAGATTCACAAACGGGAAGTTCGTGAGGCTGAATTATATATGATTTTCATGGAAAGATATGCAGAGGTTGTTGAAGTGATTAAAAGACATGATCATCCTGGGAATGCCATAGATGAAGTGGCAGAGGTACTTGGAATTACCAGAGACGAGGTTGGATTTATATATGGTTTGTTTGATCCGGAATTGTTTTCTACTTCAAGACTCCAGACAATAAAGAAAATGCTAGGAGAAAATCTATGAGGTATTATAATTTCGCACTTTATGCAAGTGCAGATCAGATAAAAGAGAATACGACAATTAATCTTCGAGAATACGCTTATGAGAATACGATTGCTGCAGTGAACAACTATATGTATAAAAGGTTGGATAATGATGTGTGTTTTTTCGCCTATCGGGAGGAAGGAAATACAATATTTGCGGTCTTTGTTTATGACGAAAAAAGGAAAAATTTTGCTGATGCATTTGCTCATGTTACAAAAATGCTGAAAGAAGACTTGTCTGTAAATAGAATAAAAGCAGATCCTTATGAAGTTACTATGTATCAGGCACTTGATTTCCTTCTGGAAGCTCGAAGAAGGGACTTCTCGAATATAACGACCAGATTTATAGAATTATCAAATTTGTGGATTTACAATTACTATAATAATGAAAAGATATCATTTCATTATAATTTCGAGGAGAGAATTGCTTTCCAGATTGAATTTGAGGATTATACCACAGATGAATTGTGTGATATTGCAAAACTGATGGCTTCAAAGAAACAGATGACAATCACGGATGCTGCTATGGATAAACTGAGAGAAAATTTTGATATTGTTAGAGGAGAAGCTGATTATGGAAATGGTCGTTTTGTACGCAAGACATTGGAGGAAGCTGAGATGAATCTTGCCGAAAGGGTATTGCAGAATAAGGAGTCTGAGATAACAAAAGAACTTATTACGACTATCGAAGTGTGTGATATTCCAGATATGGCTGCAAGAAAAAGAGCAGTCAAAAGAATAGGATTTGCCAGTTGACAGTATTATTTGGAGGTCTAGAATGGAAAAGGATTTTATTGATGAGTTTATTTCATCGAAAGATACAAGAGCTTATCTGCATAGCATTCACCACGAATTTACAGATTTGGAGAAAGCTACTATAGTTGCAAACCACATTATGATTTCATATGAGAAAAAGGTAAAGTGGTTAGAACAGTTTATGGATGAAATAACTGATAATTCACTAAGAAATAGGATATTAAAGGCTATATCACAGATTAGGGAAGACAAGCAATATTACAATGAGAGAAATATTGCATCAGGAAATATACCTTATAGTAAATCATTGTCTGACTTCGTATTTATACCACATAATTTCCGACATGGTGACATTGTAAGAAGTCTCTATGGTGATTGGAATACAACTGTGTTCAATGAAAAAGTTGGAATAATTCTTAATTATTTTGATGAGAATTATGAGTTCTATAAAAATCTTAGAGGAGATTATTCAGACGTTCAGGTTTGCGTAGATATTAAGTTTGATGGAGCAGCATATCAGGGAGAATATGCACATGAGCATATTAATCCGATATATATTGAGCGTATGTCCTTGAACGAAAAAGATGAGAGAATTGCATATCTTAAATATCTCACGAATTTATACAGTAAAAATAGTCATAGGATTAATGCTGATAACAAACCTGAATATGCAGGTGGTTCAGATGATTTATTAGAGCAGAGATATCTTAGTGAATATATCCCGGTTTATGATGATACTTTTGGTATTTGGTGTGTGCAGATGGGATATGGTTTTGAAAGAGGAGCTGTTGATTATATTGCGGCGGAGTTCTCTGGAACAGGGTTAATATATCATTTCGTGCGTAATGGTCAGTTGGATCATGCCCATGGATTTGATAGTGTGTTGGAAGAAGTTTTGCAGGATCCAGAAAATATAGATATTGTCACAGACTATGGTGAATATTCACAGCAGGAAATAAATATGGTTAGTGGGATAAAGAGAGCTGTGATGTTTGTACAATCACACCGCAGACCTATGACAAGTGCGGAACTGCGTGAAAATAGGTCAGATATAAAAAACAAAGGAGAAGATAATTATGGATATAAATGAGGCATTTGCTATATCAAATAAGCCAGGAAAAATAACATTAACAGGATTTCATTTCATAAAAGATATGCTCCCCCAGGATTTTGAGGTTTGCTTAATTATAGAGAAGAATGGCCACCTATCTGCTGGCTGTTGGGACACCGGATTATGGAGCACTGAAAATGGAAAGGCGGGAAGCTTCAGGCAAAGCCGAGGAGGAGTAATTGAACTTGATAATGTACTGGCATGGTTACCTATAGAAGAAACAACAATAAACATAAAAGAATTATGGTGGAATCCTGAGTATCGTCTCATAGCTATTCTTTTGAATTGTGTTATGGTGTTTGCATAAGATGCTGATAAATATCTAACTATCGAATATTACGGTGGAAATGAAGAGAAAATCATCTTTCACATGGATGTAACGACGGACAACATATTAGAGCTTGATGAAAATGGCAGAGGCGAAATATACTATCTCCAATCTACAATGAGAGCATGGTATGATGATTTGAAGGAAAAACTTTTGGAAGGTTATTATAGTGGCAGATATACTGTTTTGCCGAAGTGGGGGGAATAGCACTTATGAATTATTACATCAGCGATTTGCATTTATTTCATAAGAATGTAACAAGAGAAGGAAAAGATTTTGATGACCGCCCATTTGATAATTTGGACGAAATGCATTCAACAATTAAGGAAAAATGGAACAAAAAAGTGACGAATGGAGATACAGTATATATTCTTGGAGATATGGCTATGCGTGGCACGCAGGAAGACTTGATTGCATTTGTTTCCACACTCAAAGGACACAAGATTATGGTCAGAGGCAATCATGATGATATTCGAGATCTGCGATATAAGCAGATGTATGATGAGATTTGTGACTATAAGGAAATCCGAGATACATTTAACGGAGAAAATGTGAAACTAATTCTCTGCCATTATCCGATTTTGATGTGGAAGGAGCAGCATTATGGTTCTATCCTTTTATATGGACATGTTCATAATTCTGTTGAAGAATATTATTTTAAGAAATGTTTATATGAAATGAATACGGAAACTTTCTTTGATAGAAGAAAGGGAGGTAAGCTGCTTCGTGCATATAATGTGGGCTGTATGATGCCATATATGAATTATGAACCAAGGACATTAGAAGAGATTGTCGTTGGGAGTGAAAGATTTAACAATGAGCAGAAGTTATAAGCATACACCAGTATACAAAGTCGGTGGCAAAACGAAATTTGCCAAGAGAGTAGCGAATAAGAAAATACGTCGTTCGGGAAAAGATAATCTTGAAAATGCATATTCGGGTAAATCCAATGATTATCGCAAAGAAAATGAATCATGGCATATTTGGGATTATAGATTTTGGGGAGAACCAATATGGAGAGCGGAATCTTGGCGGAACATAGAGGGAAAATTATGGGAAAAACTTTATAATAGAAAGTGAGACAATAGATTATGGCAATTCAGTTTAAGGAACTTAGAAAGTATTTGGCAAGAAATATCAGGTTATCCATATGTTTTGAAGATGGTCATTATCACGATTATTTGATGATTTCGGACATACCGGCTGAAAAATACAAGGACTTATATGTTTATGGAGTGGGAATGGCAGATGTTGAATTTCCTAGGGACATCTACACTTCTCCAAAGGCATTAGATGGAGTAATTATTTCAACAACAGATGACACGATAGAGCCTGCAATTGAAATTGTTCTTCATGAAAGTTCACGTGAGATAGAAAGAAAAGCAGAAGATGTTCTTTTGTTCAAGGATTTGAAGCCATATTTACAGATTGGACGGAATTTTTCTGTTGTTAACAGAGAAGACTGGTCATACAGATTATATGAATATCGGAATGAGATTCCAGCTAGTTATGACGACATGTTTGTGTATGGTATAGGCGTGGAGGATAATTTAGAAGAAAGCGATAAAAATATCACAAAAGTGTTGGGAAAAAGAAAAATTGATTCATGCTTGAATAAGTGGATGGTAATTGTGTTGTCAAATACAGCGAGGACGGATATTGAAATATGAAAAAGAGGGAAATGATTCATTATTGGATTGGAACTGAGCCTAAAAGAGAAAATACCAGATGCTCACTGGCGACTGCAATTGAGATAGCAAAGCATGATGAAATTAATTGCATTTATTTTTCATTAAGCAAAGAAAAACGGGAATTGCCTGCAATGCTTAGTGATAAACAAAGGGCAGATATAGATTTTGTACATATCATTGATACACCAGGAGTAGATGTGGAAGATGTTCTTGAAAAACTTACGGAACAGTTAGAGACGGATGGCAGACAAATATTTTGTGTGATTGATGAATTGCCGTTATTGTCAACACATAAGAAAAGGAAATCAAGGATAGAGGAAAACTGCGTTGTTCTAAAAGAACTTAATGAATTTAGTCAGAAATATGGAGTTGAATTTGTATGTAATGTAGTTGTTTCAAAATGGTCACAGGATTACAAAACAGCAATTAATGAATTAAGGGAATATGCGCCAATGGAATATTTTACTGGTCAATTGAATTTTATTGGATAAGAAAATTTTGTTAATGAGCGAAGGCTGGTTATTATGATGAATTTGTCTGAGTTTTTGGAAAATTGGGAGGGTAATACACAAATTGTGGTAAAGACTGATACAGAGGAAGCACTTTGCGGGAAGGTTGCGGATGTATCCGTGGATATAGCATGCAGATATAGTATTCCTAAAGCTGGTGTAAAGCATAATAGAGAAATAATGCACATAATTGTAGAGCATGAGGGCAAAAAAGCAATTGATTTCAGTAAGTAGACTAAAAATAGAGTATAAAAATGGGAAGGTGATTTGTCATGGAGAATAGATTATTTTTATTATATTTTCCGGGTTATTATGATGGAGATGAAATCATTGGAATATATGATGATATATCGAAGTTGAAAGCTTCATATGAACGCGTGATTAGTAATCCAGCAGATGAGCATGGATTTCAACAATATGATTTTTATCTCAATAATCCTTGTACAAAACTTACGATAGAAGAATTCGATCAGGACAATGAAATATTTGTAGAAGTAGAACCTGAATTGCTATGGGCAGAGTTTGATAGGGAATCTGTTTATGGGAAGGGACCGTTCTTTCTCCTTGTTACAGCAGATGAATGGAATCATGATGCCGACGAGTGGCTTGGAATATATGTAAGCAAAAAGACAGCAAGGGAAGCCTATGATAGGGCAGTTGCATGGTGGAATGAAAAGCAGAAGCGGGTGTCGGTTTCTACATCGCAAAGAGTTGCGATGTTTGAGTATATTGCTATGGATGACAGATTTAGGGAAGTGGAACGAAAAGAGCTAGACTGAAACGAGAAGGAGATTATAAGTAATGGCAACTTATGTTATTTCAGACATACATGGTCAATATGATATGTTTATAGAGCTGCTTGATAAGATTCAGTTTCAGAATACCGACACACTTTATATTTTAGGGGACATACTTGACCGGGGACAACATCCAATAAAGACCCTTATGAAACTTATGGAAATGCCCAATGTTATATGTATAGTTGGCAACCATGAGTATATGGCATTAGAAAGTCTGGAATTTTTGATGAAGGAAATTACAGATATGTCCATAGAGGAATTGGATGAAAAAATGCTGGATAATCTTGTGACCTGGCAATATAACGGAAGCAAATCAACAATTGATGAGTTCAGACAATTAGATTCAGAGACCAGGCGAGATGTGATAGATTTTATAAAGGATTTTCTGATATATGAAGAGATAGCGGTAAATGGCAAAAACTATCTTTTGGTTCATGCAGGATTAGGAAACTATTCGTCGGATAAGGACATAGAGGACTATTCTATTCACGAGTTAATCTGGACAAGGGCGGACTATGATGTGCAGTATTTTAAGAATACTTATGTTGTAACAGGACATACACCTACGCAGATGATAGAGGATAATCCACATCCGGGTTATATTTATGGCAGAAACAATCATATAGCAATTGATTGTGGAGCATCCTATCCTGGAGGAAGGCTGGCAGCCTTGTGTTTGGACACTGGAAAAGAATATTATTCATCATCAAATGAAATGGAGGTGATTGATGTATGATGTACAGTTTTTTGTCAGAGTGATATAACTGCCTTTTCTGGATATGAACCTAAAATTAGATTTGAACGAGCAGGGACACTCGGAGAAGGTGCTGACTGCTGTGATTTTCATTTTATCCACGGAAGTCACTAAACACATAATCAATTACAAGCATCAAAGAGCCAGACGCTAAGACGCAGAGCCGATAAACTTGTGAGCAATCGCAGTTTGTCGGCTCTTTTTTTTATATATTCATAGGTATTGTGCTTGCTAAAGAGCATGATTGTGCCGATTTTATAAATGAAAAGAAAAAATGTGTTTTAGAGGACGTAGGACTTCTGTTGCTGTAGGCTTTCCTTGACTGCTTCCAAAATATGCAGTATTATATGATTAGTTTTGTCTAACCCGAAAAGGAGGGCGTACAGCGACAAACCAATACATGACGAAGCTGTACCATGATCTGCTCTCTAACTCTCCGCAGACAGTGACAATAGATATTCCGGCTGATATGGGAACAGGTCAGATTTCGCAAGTTGTTACAAAGCAAGGAGCTGTTGTATCAGACTGGAAAATGAACTATTTTCAGATATGAATTATGGATTTATCAAGCAGTTCATTGATGAGCTAGGGAAGAAGTTTCATATCAAAGAGATTGCGTTTGACAGGTGGGGAGCTGTGCAGATGGTACAGAACCTTGAGGGCATGGGATTTACCGTTGTTCCGTTTGGACAGGGGGATAAGGATATGAGTCCTCCGACCAAGGAGTTGATGAAGCTGACACTGGAAGAGAGGATAGCACATGGCGGACATAAGGTACTGCGGTGGATGATGGATAATGTATTTGTCCGTCAGGATCCGGTAGGGAATATCAAAATGGATAAGGAAAAATCCACAGAGAAGATTGATGGGGCCGTTGCAACCGTTATGGCTCTTGACCGTGCAATCAGGAATGAAGGCTGTGATGTAAGTGTATATGATGACCGTGGTATTCTGATTTTTTAAATAGATAACGAATGATAAACAAAGATAATTACAGAAAAATAAATTATCTATTGACATTATCTAAATAACATGATATAACTAATTCATAGATAAATAGAAAACAAGAGATAAATAAAATAGGAGGACAGATCTATGAATTATGATAGAATCATATTAGAACTACTCGACAGGGTATCCGCACTGGAGGATGAAGTGAAAAAACTGAAAGAAGAAAGGACTTCTGCAGCACAGGAAATCACACCGGAAGAAAATGAACCTGTTGTCAGCAGCAGTGGAAGGGATACGACCAAGTATATGCTGGACGGAAAAAGGTATGCAAAAAACAGACTTGTGCTTGCCGTGGTCCAGAAGTATATGGAAATGCATCCTGATATTTCCGCCTCTGAGCTGATCGGTGCATTTGATAAAAGCCTTCAGGGTTCGCTAGGGGTAGTAAGGACGCTGAGTGATGTAGAGAAAAACTGTTCGGATTATAAAACCAGATTTTTTGCGAATCCGGAAGAACAGATCCAAACGAGGACCCAGCCATGTGTGGTATGCACACAGTGGGGAATCGCAAATATTGGAAATATCCTGACAATTGCAGAACAGTACGGCATTGAGATCACGCCAGTCAGATAATATATAAAAGTAAAAAAATAAGGCACTTCCTCAGGAGGTGTCTTTTTTCATGTACATTTTTAGGAGGTGCTATATGGGAATTAAGAGTTTATTCGGATTTGGACAGGCAAGGGATAAGCCTGTGGATAAGGCAGCAGATGCAGGATATTCGTTTTTGTTTGGAAGGACAACAAGTGGAAAGCCTGTCAATGAAAGAACTGCAATGCAGACCACGGCAGTGTATGCCTGTGTCAGGATACTTGCGGAAGCAATTGCATCCTTAAGAAGGATTACACCAAGGCAGAAAAATATCTAAACTATTTTTCAGAACACTTTTACGTGTGTCAGATGAAAATGCAAGAATGTGGTATATGAACGAAGCTGCACAGGAAGGCTGGAGTTCAAGAACTTTAGATAGAAATATCAGCACACAATATTATTACAGATTAATGCAGTCACCAAAGAAAGATGCTGTCATGAATGAAATGCTACAGAAAACAGCGGAAAATCAAAGAAATAAATTTGAACTCCTAAAAAGTCCGATTGTTGCAGAGTTTCTTGGCTTCAAAAATGAAGATTCTTATATTGAAAGTGATTTGGAATCAGCTATTTTAACACATATCAGAGATTTTCTTATGGAGATGGGAAAGGGATTTGCTTTTGTTGCCAGACAACAACATATCGTTACTGAGACAGAAGACTATTTTATTGATCTTGTTTTCTATAATATTGAACTGAAATGTTATGTGCTCATTGATTTAAAAATGGGGAAAATCACATATCAGGATGTGGGACAGATTGATATGTACGTCAGGATGTATGATGAACTGAAATGTAAGGAGGGAGATAATCCTACACTTGGTATATTACTTTGTGCTGAAACTGATGTATTGGGTGTGGATTGGGACAACGAAAGTACAGATGAAACAATAGTTGCACTACATCGGACCGGTATGTAAAAATCCTTGATTTGCGCGAAGGCAATGAGGAATTCGACGACTGCCCGCGAGTCGAAAAGTATGTAAAACTTTTCGATTTCCGGAACTTTGAGAGGTTATTCAGGTTTGACCAGAGTGACCGAAAAACATACAAAAAAGCAATTTCAGATGGTGTGAATGTCTCAGTCGTATTGGACTGCGGCTTCGGAAACACATCAAAGAGAAAGTAATATTTTTATCATTCAACAGAATAACAGAAGCGTGAAAGACCGTTCATTTTCAAGAAAAATTGAAAGTGAGCGGTCTTTTTTTATACCGTTAAAACGGATTTTATTAAGACGTTTTGAAGGGCTGATTCGATGTGTTCGAGAAAGGCGATATTATGGATCACACATAAAGGACAGTGAAAAAAATCTTGCCAGGCAGGTATCTTTTGTTGAAAATTAAAGAGGAGTCGGATTGCTCCGACTCCTCCAAGTATGTGTCCGCAAACACATACCCCAATTGCTATCTATAATATACTATATACAAATGAAATATGCAAGCATTATATGGCAATTTTCAAGATGCCAAAGAAAAAATAAAAGAGGGTTAGGGACACTTCCCTATGGAAATTCATACGCACAGACGATAGGAAAGTGTGGGAAATTTCGCCTGTGTCATGACACAGGCAGTGCTTGCTAAGGTTGTTTTTGGCACTCCTGGAGGGTGTGCCAGATGTTTTATTAGTTTAGAAAAAGTAAATAAAGACTTGACGTTTAAATCTTACAGATGTAAGATATAAGGGAATATTATATACAGAAAAAAGAAATCATGATTGCTTTGACATAACTTTTGAAATGGAAAAAACAATTTTTTTTAAAATAAAATCTTACAACCGTAAGAAAAGGAGATGCTATGACGAAAAAAAAGAAAAAAAGCAGGATATACATTATATGGCTCATGAATTTATGCTTGATTACAACGGTGGTTGCCATTTTTGTATGGTATGAAAGTGTACCTGATGTATCACCAGAGAAGGTTCTTAAAACATATATGGCTCATATTTCAAATCGAGAATATGAACAAATGTATGAAATGATTGATGCAGGAATATCTGGGAATATCAGTCAGGAAGATTTTGTAAAACGTAATTCTGCTATTTATGAGGGAATTGATGTAGATAATATGAAAGTTCATATCACATCTTATGATAAAGAACAAAAAGAGATCTGTTATGAAACATCTATGGATACTGTTGCGGGAAACGTTACTTTTGAAAATAAGGCATCATTTATACTGGAAAAAGGCAAATATAAGCTGATATGGAATGATTCTTTGATATTTCCAGAACTGGATTCCACAGATAAAGTAAAAGTGTCTACAACAAGTGCTAAGAGAGGGCAGATTATAGACCGAAATGGTCACTTGCTTGCAGGCGAGGGAGTGGCTTCTTCTATAGGCGTAGTTCCCGGAAAATTAGAGAATAAGAATGATGCTATCAGCCAGTTGGCAGAATTATTGGAAATGAAAACAGAAGATATAGAAAAAAAATTAGCAGCAAAATGGGTAAAAGATGATTCATTTGTACCATTAAAAACAGTTCCAAAGGTGAATGAATTAAAACTGATGTCGATTGAGCCAGATCAGGAAACATTGGCAGAGAAAGACAGACAGGAGAAATTATTAGAGATTCCAGGTGTGAAAATTTTAGATACCACTGTAAGGGAATATCCACTGGGGGAGGCTGCCGCACATTTAGTGGGATATGTTCAAAACGTTACAGCAGAAGATCTAGAAGAACATGACGGGGAAGGATATACATCGAACAGTGTTATTGGAAAAAGTGGAATGGAAGGATTATTTGAAAAAGAATTAAAGGGACAGAATGGGTGTTCTATTACTATTGTTGATTCAAATGGCAATAAGAAAAAAATCATAGTAAGCACGATTGTAGAAAATGGAAAAGATATAAAACTAACGATAGATTCGAATTTGCAAAAAGAATTATATGAACAATTTAAAGATGATAAGAGCTGTTCAGTTGCTATCAATCAGTATACGGGAGAAGTATTGGCTTTAGTCAGTACACCTTCATATGATAACAACGATTTTATTAGGGGCATGTCAAGTGAAAAGTGGAATGCGCTGAATGAAGATGAGAACAAACCTATGTATAACCGTTTTCGACAGGTCTGGTGTCCGGGCTCTACGTTTAAGCCTATCATAGCTGCTATTGGATTAACAACAGGGGCAATTGATCCAGATGAGGATTATGGGAATGAAGGATTGAGCTGGCAGAAAGATTCCTCATGGGGATCTTATTATGTAACGACGCTTCATGCTTATGAGCCGGTTATTCTAAAAAATGCTTTAATTTATTCGGATAATATTTATTTTGCAAAGGCGGCATTAAAAATTGGGGAAAACGATATGGAAAGTTCATTAACAAAACTTGGATTCAATGATGTACTTCCATTTGATATTAAGATGGCAAAATCGCAGTTTTCCAATACAGAAAAAATTGAAAAAGAGGTACAGTTGGCTGATAGTGGCTATGGACAAGGTCAGATTCTTGTGAATCCTTTGCATATGGCTTGTATGTATTCTGCATTTTGCAATGAAGGAAATATGATAAAACCATATCTTACATATAAGGAAGATGCAATGCCTGATGTCTGGATTAAAGAAGCATTTACAAAGGATGTGGCGCAAACTGTTTTGGAGGATACGAAAGAAGTCATAAACAATTCTCATGGAACTGGCTATGCAGCACATAGAACGGATATTATATTAGCCGGAAAAACGGGAACTGCAGAAATCAAAGCATCAAAAGATGATACAACGGGGACTGAATTGGGATGGTTTTCTGTTTTTACAACGGACAAGAATATGGAGCGTCCTATTATGATCGTCAGCATGGTAGAAGACGTAAAAGGAAGAGGTGGAAGCGGTTATGTTGTCAAAAAAGATAGTCAGGTTCTTGAAAAGTGGTTTTCTGGTAATTAGTATAGGTTTTTCGATGGGAATTTCGGGATGTAAAGGGAATACAGAAGAACCAGTATCTTCTGAACCTATTGAAATTGTCAGTGAGAAAGGAATGGATGACAATTTTATAAATATTCCGATAGATATTTATGCGGAAGCCACAACAAAAAATAAGCTGAAGGATATGGAAACAGTACGTAAAGTTGTAGAAAGATTTGGGAAATGTGGATATGCGGCAGTTGATTGTGAAAATCGAGTTGATATGACACAAATACAAAATGTGATAGATTTTTGTGATTCGGTGAAAAAACAAGAAAAAGCAGAAGTGACAATACTCCAAGTGAGCAGTCTGGGAGGATTTTCGGTCTACCATTTGCAGACAGAAAAAGGAGTGGTTCATGTGAAAAGATGCTATTACGGATACAAAGATGGGATTATGAAAAGTGAAGATGAGGGTGAATATCAAACCGATTATTGGAGATATACCGATGATGGATATCTGATGTTTTCTGGAACTTATTTTTCAGAAGAATTGTATGTATTAACATTAAGTTCTGCAGAAGAGCATGTAGCATTTCGTATACTGCCATTGGATGCAAAGTGTCGGGAATTAAATGAAAAATATCTTTTGCCAATAGGATATGAGTTAAATAATATGTTTTTAGTGGATTGGAATGAGGATGATTTTGGAGAACTGAATTTCTATGACATGTTTGATTTGTTGTATCCAAAGTTGCATAATGAAAAATTTCCATATGTAGCAGATGATAACTTAGGCATAGGTGCAGTTTATCATATTCCTAAAACAGAGTTTGAAAATGTAATTATGGAATATTTTAATATCGACAGTGATAAATTGCAGAAAAAAACTATTTACGATTATCAAACTCAAACATACGAATATAAACCAAGAGGATTTTATGAGATAGAGTATCCAGAATATCCGTATTCCGAGGTGGTTGGGTATAAAGAACATTCGGATGGGACGATAACGCTCAACGTTCATGTGATATATCCGTATGTAGGCGATTCAAATGTATATATGCATGATGTTACGGTCAGACCATTATCTGACGGGGGATTCCAGTATGTATCAAATTACATTGTTTCAGAGGAAGAAAATAACAACATTACATGGCATACACCGCGTTTAACTGAAGATGAATGGAATGATATATACGGAGAACAGTGATGAATCCCTGATGTGACTGAATGGAAAGGACAATATTTATGAAAAAGTGTATTTGGTTCATTGTACTGATCAGTTGCCTGTTATGTGGATGCATAAGGAAAGATATGACATCAGATAGTCAGTTGATGGATAGTAGAGATGTTGATTCTACGGAAGAAAACGAGAATGCAAAAGAAGATGTTGCAGAACAGTGGGAAAAAGGTTATGACCTTCCAATAGATGAGCCGGAAAGAAAAGAAGCAGAGGATGAGTGTAAAATGATTCTGGAGCTTATTTCTGATATTTATACTCAGGCAGATAAAGGGGAGGCAGTTAATACGGTTCTGGATGATAAGACAATCTATAAAATGCAGGATCGGATAAAAGAAAAAGGGTATCCGGTTATAACGATGAAAGCATATGCAGCAATGGAAAATTATAAAAAAGTCGAAGATTTTCTTAAAAACTGTCAGGAAGAGAAAGCTGGTTTTATAGTGCTTTACGAGTTGCAGTCAGATGGTGGCATTGGCAGAGATAAATTTATTTTTGATGGAAAGGACATGTATTTAATAAGTGCGTGTGCTACATGGAACACCAATGATACATATGGATTGTCCTATATTTCTTATGCAAGGATAAAGGAGTGGAAATATACGGATAAAGGATGGTTTTGTTATGAATTATGTGTTCCGGAACCACCGGAGGTTACAGAGATTGTTGACGGAAGCTGTCTGGTAAGAATAAAGCCATTATCTAAGGAACAACGGGAAATGTCAGAACGATGCGTACAAGGTCTGGGGTATCAGGGAAATAATCTTTTATGCTCGAATTGGGATACTGACCATATGGAAAAACTGGACTATAATGGAATATATGAATATCTGTATGCCATGAAACATCAGAAAGCGTTTGATGCCGAGGATTATCCAAATGGAATACCAAAAGAAGAATTTGAGAGTTTGATCATGGAATATCTTCCGGTAACAGCAGAGCAAATTCAGGAATATGCGGTATTTGATGAAAAAAATCAGACTTACGTATGGGTACGACAAGGCTGCCTTAACTATGCACCAACTTTTTTTGGAACTTCGCTGCCGGAGGTTATTGATATCAAAGAAAATGAGGATGGAACAGTGACATTAACGGTGGATGCGGTGTGTGATATGGTCATTTGTGATGATGCGGTCATAACCCATGAACTTACAGTAAAGTTTGCTGATGATGGTAGCTTTCAATATTTGGGGAATGAAATCCTTGATGATGGAATTATGCATATACCAGATTACCAATACCGTATTAAAGAATGATTTGATAATACTGGTGTTTTATGGTATTTTTACAGATATGAAGAAAGGAGACTTACATGAAATATATTTATAAAATCACGGGAAAAGTAAGTTTAATACTATATATATTTATGTTGTATCAATTCTGGCATCTATGTCAATATGGTGGCTTGAGAAGGCATATACCGATGTTGGCGTTAGGTATAATAGGATTGGTTGGCACAGTGGTTCTCTGGCTGATTTCGAAAAGGCATAATCAAGAAGTTAATTCAGGAGATAATGGAAATAAGAAACTTTTCTATACGGAAATGATACTCCTTATAGCAGCAACTTTATTCTTTGGTGGACGTATCGTTTATTCTGCAGTTCCGTATCACGGGGCACTGTCTTGGAAACTTGATGAGTGGATGCGTAAAAAAGAAGTAGAACTGGAGCATAATAATCTTTTTGAGGATGGTGTAGAAGGGATTCTGATGGATTTGGATGAAGCATTGCAACTGCCGGAAGAACTCTATATTGCAAATAAATATCAGGTGTCATTTGATGAAAACGGAACGATTCAAAGGATTTATGCATTCATATATGGAAAAAATGAGGCTGGAGAGAAAAAAACGTATCTTATTGATTATGACGCAGACAGCAGTAATGATATGACTGTTTGGATAGATGGTAATGTGAATGGAGAATATAGTGACGATATGCGTTTGTCTCCAATGATTGAAATTTTGAACAATTCAGACTGGACGAGTCAGGTAGAGGCGTGGGCTGAAACATTTGAAGAGCAGCAGATTTATGAAATACTCTATATGGGGCGAAGATCTTTTAGTTCAGAGGAAGGCTTACAATATATTTCGGGAGATGCAGATGGTGATGGAACTGAAACAGGAACCGGCAATTTTACTCAGCTTAGAAGCGGTGGAGAAATCGTTGGGTTTGAGGTATCTTTGCATATTCCTGATTTAAATAGTGTCACACCTGTTCGATATATTATGGAGCCTGAGTACGTCAGTCAACAAGAATTGAAGCAGGAGAATACGATGCAGCAGGTGGAGGATGCTAAAGATACAGAAAGTTGGACTGTGGATCAAAGTGATGGAACTATGTATTTCTTTTTAGATGAAAATAATGGATGGCGTTTGGTGATAACGGATGCAGCTGCCGGAAGCAGATTTTATGTAATGGAAAAGACAATGGATGGTGGTTCTACTTGGGAATGCATAAATGATGATCCGTTCAGTGGACAATTGGGAGTTGCAGAAGGTTTAATATTTTATGATGAGAACTTTGGGGTTGCAGGAATTACAGGCGCATCCCAGTCCTATTCCCGCTTATATGTCACTCGCGATGGCGGAAGGGCCTTTGAAGAAATGAAACTTCCAATGGATCTTGTTTCAGAATTACCACAAATCGCTATCGATTGCGGATTTACGGTGGAGGATTTTGATTACCTGAATATGCCTGAAAAAGAGGACGACACATTGACGATAACGGTTACCACAGATGCAGCGGAGAAAGATGGGATTGTATTTCAGTCAACTGATTATGGAGCGACATGGGAATACAAAGGGCTTGTTCAGATAGCGAATTAAGAAAAATCGGGTAAAAGTCAGAGATTGACCTTTACCCGATTCTTTATTTCCAGATATTCATGTCAGACAAGATAGACATGGTTATTTCAGTAGCGTTGCTTCCGGTAGCATTGCTCTCAGCACCAATGTTGGTAGCAAAAAAGTATGTATTATCTGCAGTTTCGATATAACCGATAAACCATCCGTTCACATCCTGGCCATCCACACGTCCGGTTCCGGTCTTTCCGTAGAATGTTCCGGCATCGGAAGAAGAAAGGCAGATGGAATCTTTTACTGCATTGATGTTTTCAGGAGCAAATCCAAAGTTGTTATTCTGCAGCTGGGTTAAAAGTTCGACTTGCTCTATTGGAGAAATTTTCAAGGAAGACTCCATCCAATAGGTGGAGAAATCACCGCTCATGTTCTTATTTCCATATCCGATTTCCTTGATATAATCGTAAACGGAAGTAGTACCAAGTTGTTCGTCCACTGATTGGAAGTACCAGTTCACAGATGAAGCCATAGCAGACTGCAAGGTCTGATCAGCGTTCCATGCTTCAAACGGATAGTTTTCTCCATTCCATGCAATAAAAGAATCCTGTGGTGTAATGACACCTTCTTCCAATCCAAATAAAGCATCATATATCTTGTAAGTGGAATCCGGTGCAACTCGTAGCGTAGCATGTTCTATATCATGTATGCTCCAGACATCATTTCTAAGATCGTATAAAACAAAGCTTCCTTCGTATTTTCCAAAGTATTTAGAAAAATCTACATATGAAATATTTTCAGAGGAAGATTTCCATTGGTAGCGACTTTCGTCCGCTGCATATGTAGAAATAAAAGGTGTAAGTCCCATTATTAGAACTGTGGTCAGTATAAAAGCAGTCATGCCTTTTAATTTCTTGCAAAACGTTGGTTTCTCATAAGAGGCAATGTTGATAATGCGACGCTTCATTTGTTTCATGTTTCCACTAAGGTTGGCGGCAAAAGGAAAAGGAGAAAAGGAGACCTTTTCTATAAAGTTAATCAGCGTATTTCCGTAATCTTCATAATCGTCCTCTTCCAGCATTTTTAGAACAGAAGTGTCACAGGCAACTTCTCTGTCATTACGCATTTCTCTTAGCGCAAACCAGACAAAGGGGTTAAACCAATAAAGCACTCCGGCAAAGTTCATAAGATAATTGGCAATGGCATCCTTATGTCTGTAGTGTTGCAGTTCATGCAATAGCATATATCTCATATCAGATTCATGATAATCTGAGATTAAATGAATTGGCAGATAAATACATGGCTTCAAAAATCCTACGATAATAGGTGATTTCAAAAAAGCGGTACTGTACACAGGAATATTCCTTGTTATTTTCATCTCATTCAAGCATTTGTTATACAGTCTGCGAACCTCTGGGTTCTGAAGGGGGAGCGCAGATTTCTTGATTGTGCGTAAACGAAGAGAAGATTTGATTACAAATATCATCATCGCAAGCATTCCCACAATCCATATACTCAATAAAATGTACCCGGTAACGGATGATGTGTCATGGTTTACAGAAAGGGCAAAGTCATTCATCCAATTTGTAGTACCAGATAAACCGGTATCCATAACATTATTTGTACCAACATCGGCATGAGAAGTGGTGGAGTTTTGTACGCTACTGAGCCATGAGAAAATTTGCGGGAAACTAACTAAACGGAAGGGCATAAAAGGTACTGCTAAAAGTCCGAGTAACAGCAACCACAGATTATACTGCATCCGGCTGGACAAGTTGTTTCTGAATACCCATTTGACTATCAAAAGAATTCCGATGATACCGCTGATCAATACATTGCATAATAAAAAGCGTATCATGAAATTAGCCATGTTAATCGCCTCCTTTTTTTCCTCTCTTGGATAGAAGAGAGCGAAGCGTTTCTATTTCTGGTTCTGTCAGTTTGTCATTTTCTATGTATGCAGATAACATAGCTGTAATATCCCCGTCATAATAACGATTAAGAAAGGAATTACTTTCTTGGCAAATATATTCACTTTCTTTTACTAATGGAGTATAAACGAAAACACGACTTTGTTTTTCATAAGTGAGTACACCTTTAGTAACAAGACGTTTAATAAGTGTTTGTATCGTTTTAGGACTCCAGCTTGTGGACTGCAGTAATTTTTCTGTTATTTCATTGGTGTTAATTGGAGCATGTTTCCATACGATTTTCATAACTTCATATTCAGCTTCCGAAATTTGTGGTAAATTCTTCATGTAAATCTCTCCTTAAATCTTACGCCTGTAATAAGAATAGTATATTCTGTATTTGTTGAAATGTCAATTTTGGAAAAATAGTTGACTGTAAATCTTACCTGTGTAATAATTAAATTATTACACAGGTAAGATTTAGGGAGGTGGAAAGTTATGGGGAAAATGTTGCTGTTGTCATTTGAAAATAGTGAAGATGATGTTATTAGCGAGATATTAAGCATATTAGAAAATAAGCAAATGAAAATATGTGAAAATAGAAACATAAAAAAATGCTTAGAATTTCAGGGATTAACAATAAATGCTGAAAAACGGTTGGCGGCAAAAGGAAACGGAGTAGGGTATCGCTTTAATAAAAATTTAAGCAGTTAATAACAACAATTACGTTTGTGACCTTACTATTAGTGGTTTGTTTTTACACAGATGTGATTGTATTCCCAATTAAAATTATGTCGCTGAGATAACACGCGGTGGAAAGGGCAAAGAGATAAAATCTATTCCGATATATGCTGTAGGGAGTAGATTTCCGTATAATTAGAGTATTTTGTACTTTTTGTGATGATGACACCTTCCTTTAATGACTGATTTGAGTTTATAAATATTTTATTTAGCAATAGAAAATGACTTTCAAGAATTTACACTACCTTAACGTGAATTCTTGTTGACTCCTGGATATGTTCATGATATGTTCGTTTTAAGAGCTTGAGACGGAATTTTATTATAATTCAGAGAGGAATGATGCCATTGAAGAGTGAAAACTAATAATTTAAGCAACTGTTTCATTATGAACTTTTTAGATGGCAAGGTAGTTTACACCGTGCCTTTATAAAATTGTAAGAGGTAAGAATGAAAAAAATAAGATATTTTATAGTGTCAACAATAGTATTATGTATGATTTTTGCTTCAACAATAGTTACTTATGCGGCAGATCCTTATTTGTCCTTTGGCTCAAAAACAGGGAATGTAAATGTGAAAAAATATGCTGATAAATATAATGATACATGGGTTTCGGTTATTGATAATGGAATATCCGCATGGAATAATTCTAGTGCAAATATATCAATTTCAAAATCCTCATCTAGCAAAAATTCTATTGAAGCAGCACGATATGATGATACATGGTATGGACTAACCTTACAAACATATAACTCAAGTACTGGATATACAACAAAATTTACAATAAAGGTTAATGCTAGAACCATAAGTGCGGATGCAACAAACTTTAATAATTTTGCTAAAAGTACAGTTACGCATGAATTTGGACACGTTTTTTGGCTATGTGATAATCCAAATACATCAAAATCATCAATTATGAAATATAGCAGAAACAGAAATGGTATGACAGCACCACAAACATTTGATGTTGACAATGTTAATGCGAAATATGATTAATAATTTTAATATTAAATATGGAGGATGATGATATGAAAAAAGAGCGTTTATGCTAGTTGGCATATTATTGATTTCAATTGTTATGAGTGCTTGTAGTTCAAATTCAAAATCCACAACAAATGAAAATGAAACTACTATTATTCAAGCGGAATATCCTGTATATGATACTGCGGAAGAAATTGTTGATGCTTCAGATTTAGTTTTTAGTGGTACAGTTACGGAAATTAATTATGAATCACTGAATGTTAAATCAGAAACAGGAGCCGATTCTGAAACTGGATTAGTTGAAGCTACAGAAATTCCATATACAATTTTTGATATTAGTATTGAAAAGGTGTATAAAGGAAATGTAGAATCAAGTTCAATTTCAATAAAACGACCAGGTGGAAAGATAGATGGTCAATTTTTTGTTGTAGAAGGTGCTTCAACAATCGAAGTGGGAGAAACATATCTGTTTATTACACAAACATATGAAAATGCTTATCCTAGTCTGTTAAATGTGACGCAAGCCTCATTCGATATGAGCAAACCTGAAGTTTTAAATAGTGAACAAGGCAATGCGAGAATCACTTTATCCGAAGTTTTAGAATATTTGGATTCAATCAATTAGAAGGTAAGATTAGAATAGCTCAGTTGTTGATAATTGTACCAATTTATGCTGATAGGGTAATCAAGAGGACGATAGTTCAGAGAACTATCGTTCTTTTGATTTTGTAATATGCCAGTTTTTCTGTTGTATGAGAGTATGACCAATACACAAATAGTGATGTCTTCGATACCAGAGATATTTGTTGATGACAACAGATGTTATATCATGACCATAGAAGACTTGGAGATGATGCTTGCTACATATAAGAATGATAAGGAAAAATTTGTGAAGGTAGTAAAAACATTGGTAGATAATCAGAACAGCAATGCTCAGGTTACAAGTGTTTTACATGTCTTGAATGATTGTGATGCTGTTGGAGATATGCATTTTATTGAAGGCAGGGATTATTTTATGAAAATAGCAAAGAGAATGGAACAGGAACTGGAGGTATAATGAAATTCCTTTGCTGCTATGGTAAAATAGGACATATATTGATTTGAATATTGCGGAGGTAATTATGTCTGATAATAATATTGAGTGTTATGGAGAATTAGTTTCAGAAGTGCTATCTCAGCAGTATCTAATGAATCTTCCGTATATCCATGCAGGGTATTTTTTCGATAAGGTAGCGGGGCTGTGGCGTGTATCACTGGGAAATAATGCTTCCGATAAGATGATGGCAGCCATGACCGGGTTGAATGATTTGTTTTCCAATCCATTGCCGAGTTTTTTCCGAAAGATTTGCTGATCGGTATTGAGGGCGGCGTTACATTCCGTCTTGTGGTGTATTTCAAAGCAAAGAATGCCAAGAAGTTTAGGCAGGGTGTAGAGTACGGTTCCGCAAGGTGGGGAAATGCAAAGGATATAGAGCCTTATGTCGATCAGGTCTTTGAGAACAATGTCATACTGACAGAAACGGAAAGGCTGATGATGTCGGGCAGACCAAAACAGCCGAAGTATGCGAGAAATAAAAATATTCTTGTAATCGGTGGTTCCGGTTCCGGCAAGACCAGATTTTTTGTGAAGCCGAACCTTATGCAGATGCACAGTTCCTACGTTGTGACTGATCCCAAAGGAACTGTGTTGGTAGAATGCGGCAAAATGCTGTCTAAGAATGATTACCGGATTAAGGTGCTTAATACCATTAACTTTGCAAAATCAATGCATTACAACGCTTTTGCTTACATCCGGAGCGAAAAGGACATTCTGAAACTCGTAAACACAATCATTGTAAATACCAAAGGTGAAGGACAGCAAGCCTCTGAGGATTTTTGGGTGAAAGCCGAAAAGCTCTATTACACGGCACTGATCGCATATATCTGGTACGAAGCACCGGAGGAAGAACAGAATTTTTCCATGCTGATTGATCTGGTGGATGCCAGTGAAGCAAGGGAAGATGATGAGAATTTTAAAAATGCCGGTTGACCTGCTGTTTGAGGAGCTGGAGCAGAAGAACCCGAACCACTTTGCGGTAAGGCAGTATAAGAAGTATAAACTTGCCGCAGGTGTAGTAAGTTTGAAGAGACTTCTTAATCAATCAAATTTAAAGAGTTGGAGCTCCAAAATGATTAAAAAGTCTCTTGAGGCTTATTTTTTTACCTTAAAGAACAAAATTGTATTTTGTAAAAAACAATTTCAAAACATGTCCGTATTTTGTTTCGTCAGTACAGAGATTGTGTAAGGAACTTTAAAAAGATGACACGAAATCAAAAAAGATGCAGTAAGGGGGCTGTAAAAAGACCTCTGAGCATTTCGTTTAGTGTAAGAATCTTTTTTACTTCTTACACGAACCTTGAAAACGAAACAGCCTGCCCGTAGTGATACCAGAACTGAATAGGCATTCAGCGTGTCTTTTTTGGTTAATACGTCCCGGAAACATCAGAACCCGGTACAGGAACGGATATGGGATGAGAACAGGCAATTAATAAACAAAGGAAGGAGGACATCTGACTATGACAGAGAAACAGGGATTCATGACAGCGTTGTATGAACGTCTTAGTCGTGATGATGAATTAAACGGGGAATCCAACAGTATTTCAAACCAGAAGAAACTGCTGGAACAATATGCAAAAGAACATGGATTTACCAATCTTGTTCATTTTACTGATGATGGTATCTCCGGTACAAGATTTGATCGCCCAGGCTTTCTTGCCATGATGAAAGAAGTAGAGTCGGGGAAAGTCGGAACGATTCTGATTAAAGATATGAGCCGAATGGGAAGAGATTATCTGAAAGTCGGACAATATATGGAATTGCTGCGACAGAAGAATGTCCGCCTGATTGCAGTCAACGAGAATGTAGACAGCTTCCGGGAGGACGATGATTTTACTCCATTCCGAAATATCATGAATGAATGGTATGCAAGGGATACCAGTAAAAAGATAAAATCCACTTTCAAGGCGAAAGGAAAATCCGGCAAGCATGTGGCAAGTACAACACCATATGGGTATCTGAAAGACAAGGATGACCCGAATGTATGGATTGTTGATGAAGAAGCAGCTGTAGTTGTACGGAGAATCTTTCACATGACAATGGATGGGTACGGACCATATCAGATTGCCAAGGCACTGAAAGAGGATAAGGTTGAGATACCAGCGGTTCATATGGCAAAGAAAGATGCCGGATTATGGAAAGGCAGAGTAGAAGAAATCAAAGATCCTTATGGCTGGGGCTCTTCTACTGTTGCAGGCATTCTGAAGAAAAGAGAGTATCTTGGTCATACAGTGAACTTCAAGACCAGAAAACATTTCAAGGATAAGAAAAGCCATTACGTATCTGAAGATAATTGGACGGTGTTTGAGAACACGCAGGAAGCCATTATAGATCAGGAAACTTTTGACAATGTACAGAGAATCCGAAGCAATGTGAGAAGATATCCAGATGGATGGGGAGAAGCCCACCCCTTGACAGGTCTGATGTATTGTGCAGACTGTGGTTCCAAAATGTATGTCCATCGAGTAAATAATGGCAAGCGAGTACCACAATATACTTGTTCTGCATATTCTAAAGTTCCGGTTGGAACACTCTGCCAGACACAGCACAGAATTAATGCTGATGTGGTTATGGAGCTGATTAAGGAACTTTTAAAGGCTGTTGCGGAGTATTCACAGTTGAATCGTGAAGAATTTTTGGAGACAGTAAAAAAGGCACAGACTTCACAGCAGTCCAGTGAGATCACAAGATTGAAAAGCAGATTGGCAGAGGCAAAAAAGCGTGTGCAGGAACTGGAAAAACTGATCTGCAGAATTTATGAGGACAATATTCTTGGCAAGCTGCCAGATGAACGCTATGCGATTCTTGATGGACAGTATTCTAAAGAACAGAAAGATTTGTCGGCAGAAATTGCAGATATGGAAGCTGAATTATCAGGCTATGAAGAAGGTCGCAGATCAGCGGAGAAGTTTATTGCTCTGGTTGATAAATACCAAAATTTTGAGGAATTGACCACTTACATGCTGAATGAATTTGTAGAAAAGATTGTGGTGCATGAGCGTGACCGGAAAGGAAGCGTTGAGACGACACAGGAAGTGGAAATCTATTTTAACTTCATCGGCAGATATTTACCGCCACATTTCGGTGAGGTGAAAATGACACCGGAAGAAATTGAAGAAATGGAAAAACGGGAAGCCAGAAAAGACAGGCTTCACCAGAATTACCTGAGAAGAAAAGCAAATGGAAAGCAGCAGGAATACTATGAACGGACAAAGGCAAAAAAGAAAGCCGAACTGGATGCAAAAAAAGAAGAGATCCGGCAGGAAGATATTGCAAAAGGTGTGTTCATTCCGCTATCACTGCTTCCCCCAGCAGAACCGAAGAAAGGAGTTGCATCAGCATGAGCAAATTAGAAAGAATCATTCACGATAACAGTAATGGTCTGGATTATATCCTTGTCGGGGAAATCTATCTGCCACTGATCGCAGTACCCGAAGAGAAAAGAGAGATTGGTTTTTATGGAAGTCTTCACAGAAACTATCTGAAAGATTACAAGAGTGGCTTGTATTCCTATCTGACATTGAGTGGTAAGCTCTGGACGTATCTCGCAGATCTGAATGAGCAGTGTTTGGAACGCAGGGATTTCCTCATGGAACAGATTATGGAGCAGGAAGGCATTACGGAAGAATTGAAAAGCAGAGATCAGATGGAATGGGTTCGCCGGGCAAACAATGCAAGAAGCCGGGTAGATGAAATTATTTTAAATGAACTGGTGTATGTGTAGGAGGGACTTATGAGATACTGGATTGAATATGCAGACGGAAGATGTTGTAATTTTGCAAACAGCAGAAAAGATTTACTGGACTGGCTGAAACTTTTGAAAGATGAAAAAATCGTTGATATCCGAAAGATTTACAAAAGCGGTGTGACAGATTCTGTGATAGACAGCTATCGTAGTTATCTGAAACAGTGAAAGGGGTGGACAGTCATGGTTGTTGTAAGAATTATTGTGAAAATCGTATTACTGCCAGTGCGTATATGCCTGACAATGATACAACTGGTGGTTATGTTCTTCACATGGCTGTCGGCAACGGTATTTCATATCCTGTCGGGGATCATCTGCATTACAGCAGTTTTAGGGTATGGATTCGGACAGGAGACAGGCACAGAAGCGGTCAGGATGCTTGTGGCAGGTTTTATACTTTATATCCTGCTGTGCTTTCTGGCTGGGCAGTGGTGTGGCTGGAAACAATCAAAATCAGATTGATGAAGTAGACCACTGGAGAAAGGAATAGGATTCTTAAATGAAGATTACAAAAGAGATTGAAGAATTTATCAACCTGACCATAACGGAGCATATGGGAAAAGAGTATGCAGACTGGAAACTGAGCCAGCCGTCTGTGACAGAACCAGATGAAGTTGAGGAAGAATATAAAAAAGTGATTGCCACACTTCCACAGAAACAGGAAGAGGCCATTACAAAATATTGCGACCAGATATTTAACAGTGGAGCAGAGACAGAAGAATTTTTCTACCGGTTGGGACTGAGGGACGGAATGAAACTTAGGAAGAATGTTAAAATGGTTCTGAAGCAATTATCAGAATGATACATACAGGAATTATCTGAAAAGTGAATGAGTAAAGGAAAGGGCATTAACCGTAAAAAGTTAGTGCCCTTTGTTTTACCCATTTTTATATTTTCACAAAATCCGATGCAGAGGATTTTTGAAAAACAGACGGAACGGAGATCCTGCTGAAGGGACAGCGGCAGGAGTTACGTTTTGTCTGCTGGGAGTACAGAGGGCTGGAAGTCCTTTGTGCCCAGATTGCAAAGAGCGGCAGCATCTTGCTGGGGTTAAGGGGCAAAGCCCTTAGCAGGTTAAGGGCGGCAGCCATTGCCCAGTGATATGGCGTTTCGCCATATGGTACTGGGTACTGTCTGTAACGGGGACAGAGACTTTTGGAAGCTTCGCTGCAATCCCCTCCGGGGAAACAACTTGAAAAAAGGAGAGATGTGAATTGAAAGGCACAAGGCATAACGGCAGATCTGGGAAAGACGGTGTTTACAATCCGCTTCACAATGACCGGAGATTTGACCCGGAACACAGTGAGCATATTGACAATGAACGTGTCCGTCAGAATATTTACTGGGACTGCTATCAGGGATATACCACAATGGCAGACCGGGGAAAAGAGGATAATTTTTCTTTTAACCAGATTGAGATGGCATACTATGTGGATCATTACAGCGATTATGTGATTAACCAGAATAAACGTCATGAGAAAGCAAGACACCCCGACAGATGTAAAGGGGTGGAAGATGTTCTGAAAAATAAAAAGACCTGTCCGGAAGAAAGTATCTATCAGCTTGGGACGATAGATGAACACGCTTCTGTGGAAACGCTGGTTTTGGTTTTTGATGAATTCAAGAAAGAGTTCGATGAGCGGTTTGGTTCTAATGTGCATATCATTGACTGGTCACTGCACATGGACGAAGCGACTCCGCATATTCATGAGCGTCATGTATTCGATGCTACGAACCGGTATGGGGAGATTGAACCGAAACAGGAAGCGGCACTGGAAGAACTTGGCTTTGAACTTCCGAATCCGGAAAAGAAAAGATCAAAGACAAATAACCGTAAGGTTGTTTTTGATTCTGCCTGCCGGACAATGTTCCTGGATATCTGTAAACGTCATGGACTGGAAATTGACGAAGAACCGTCCTATGGAGGAAGGCAGTATCTGGAGAAACAGGACTATATCCGAATGAAGCAGAAAGAAGAGATTGCGGTTCAGCAGGAAATGCTCAATCAGCAGAGGGATAAGGTCAATGCGAATCATCTGGAACTTGCAAGGCAGTCAAACCATGTCAGGGCAAATGAAAAGGTTATCCAGTCACAGAAAGAAAAAATAGAACAGCAGGAAAAAGAATTTAAAGAAAATTTCATTTCCAATTCTGACCGGATTCTAAGTCAGGGCGAGCTGATTGAAGAACAGAGAGAGGAACTGCAACAGCTTACCCTCCGTATTGAAGATGTGGAAACCTTGCTTGACGAAGTATCCAGTGAAGCCTATGACAAGGCTGTGGATAAAGTCGCAGAGGAAACAATGCGGGCTACCAGAAAAGATGACATTCGTCTTGCGGAAGATTCTAAGAGATGGATTCAGAGTCCGGAACGTAAGGCATCACGAAAAGAAAAGGAATATGCGATAAACAGGCTGGACGGTCTGATTAAAAAAATCGAATATGCGATGGAAAAAGCTGTTGTGAGGGTTGTCCGTCAGTTAAAACAGCCAGAGAAGAAAAAAGCCGTTGTAGAAGAAATCAAAAAAGAAGTGAAGCCGTCAATCAGAGAAAAACTTGCATTGAACGTAGCAAAGATTCAAAGAGAAGAGGCAGAGAGAAAACAACTGAATAAAGGAAGATCACATTCCAGTGATCTGGAACTATAAGGGCATTTTGTTGATTCCGTAAGGACAGGACAAAGTGCTTTTTTGTTTTTTGTGAAAACTTGCTTCCCAGATTTGGGAAGCAGATTTAAGAAAGAGAGGAAACGAATTGGGATTATTTGATGAAGTAAAACAGAATGTGACCGTCCGGCAGGCTGCGGAGAGGTATGGGTTAAAGCCCAACAGGAGCGGACTGATCCGCTGCATTTTCCATAATGACAAATCACCCAGCATGAAAGTTGACCGGAGATATTATTGTTTCGGGTGTGGCTGTACAGGAGATGCCATTGATTTTACGGCACAACTGTTTGACATTGGATTGAAAGATGCAGCCATGAAGCTGGCAGATGATTTTGGGATTCCTTATTCCGGCAGGGACAGGGGATCACCGCAGAACAGGAGAAGCGTTTCAGCAAAAAAGCCAGAGCCGACACCAGAAGAACTTTGGCAGAAAAAACATCTGAGATGCCTGAGAGCCTATCTGGATTATCTGAGCCTGCTTCTGGAATGGAAAGAACAGTATGCACCAAAAACACGGACAGAAGAATGGCATGAAAAGTTTATGACTGCTCTCAGGGAGTTGTCAGTTGTTGAGTATTATCTGGATATCCTGCTCTTTGGGGACAGGGCAGATAAGGAAGCACTTGTAAAAGAAAAATGGAAGGAGGTGGAGCGGATTGAGCAATGCGAAAGAGAAGATAAAGGAGATCGCCACAAAAGAACAGAAAGATGCCATGAAAGAAATGTTCCGGATGGTAGATAAAAGCAAAGTCGATGAAGTGAAACAGATGCTGGAATATACACAGAAAGGAACTGCGAAAGCAACGGTTGGAAATTATATGGTTGTGCTGAGAAATGATCCGCTTGTGCGTGAGAGTATGAAATACAACAAGCTGACAGGCAGGATTGATATTGTAAAAAAACTCTGGTGGAATGAGGAAGTCTGCAAGCTGGATGATGATGGCAGGACTTATTTCTACTATTTCTTTGAACGCTATTACAAACTCACAAGTGAAAAATGTATGGATAAGGCACTTCGCATAGAAGCCAACAGCCGGGCATACCACCCGATCTGTGAGTATCTGGAACAACTGGAGTGGGACGGGCAGGAGAGAATCCGTTATGTTCTGCAACGGTATATGGGGGCAGATGCTTCGGATTTTGTCTATGAGGTTGTGAAGCACTTCCTGATGGAAGCATTAAGCAGAATCTACCGCCCCGGTTGTAAAGCAGATGAAATGCTTTGTCTGGTAGGTCAGCAGGGAGCCGGAAAATCCACATTTTTCCGTTTTCTTGCATTGAACGATGACTGGTTTTCTGATGATCTGAAGCAGTTGAATGACAGTAAGATATACGAGCATCTCCGGGGACACTGGATTATGGAAATGTCGGAGATGATTGCTGCAATCAGTGCAAAGAGCAATGAGGAAATCAAGTCATTCCTGACCAGACAGAAAGACACTTACCGGAACCCTTATGATAAATATGAGGAAGACCGGAAGCGTCAGTGTATCTTTGCAGGTTCAACGAACACAAGGCAGTTCATTCCTTTTGACCGTACCGGGGCAAGACGGTTCCTGCCGATTGCTATAGACAGCAGTAAGGCAGAGAAGCATATCCTCGATGATGAAAAAGAAGCCAGATCCTATTTTGACCAGTTGTGGGCAGAAGTAATGGAAATCTACTGGTCAACGGAGAATAAGAGCAGCCTGTTGAAGTTCTCAAAGGAAATGGAGCAGGAGATCAGTGAATACCGAAAACAGTTCACACAGGAAGATACGATGGCAGGAATGATACAAGGCTGGCTGGACGCTTATAAAGGTAGTCATGTATGTTCCGTCCAGATCTGGAAAGAAGCCTTTGACCATTTTGACCGGGAGCCGAAAAAATTCGAGACAAATGAGATCTGTTCCATTATGGATACGCAGATCACTGGCTGGAAGAGAGCCGGAGTCCACAGATTTTCAAAGGAAGGATATGGCAGACAGAGAAGCTGGATCAGGGAAGGAGCAGAAGAAGAGGGTGGCAACGAACCGGATAAAGATGGATTTACAAAGCTGACGAAAGCAGAACAGTTGGAGCTGCCATTTGATCTGCCCGACAGAGAGAAAGGCTGATTTTGATGCCGAAAGGCTACTGATTACCCGGAAATTTACTGCTTGTTGACATTTTTGTTGACACCAAAATCCTTTGTATTTACCGGTGTTTCAGCTACTTTTTAACAGGTGTCAACAAGAACATTCAAAAAACTTTTCAATAGTATTTTGGAAAACAGAAATAACTACCCGAAAAAAGTTTCAAACCCTATGTTGACACTTGCGTTGTCAGCGTGCCGATAAACTCCCGGCAGGGACAGAAGCAAACCTCTCTCTGTCGGGCACAGGAAAGAAAGGAAATAGATGATTATGGAAAAAATGATGAATAAAAAAACAGAGGGAAACACATTTACAAAGAAAATCGGGCAGACAGTATATGTTGTCCGCTATCATTTCAATGAAGATGCAAAGGAAACCATGCAAGAAAAGATTAACCGGATGCTGGTTACAGAAGCAAGCCGAAAGGCAATGCAATAGATGGGGGCAGAGACAATTGGAATTGAGATATGTTTGAAAATGTGATATGATTTGAGCAACAAATTAGAAGTTATAAAGGAGAAACACTATGGGATTATTTGGTAAAAGCAAAAAAGAGCGAGAAAAAGAGTATATGAACAGATTAGATGTTCCATTATGTTTAAAAGAAGACTTTGAATTGATTATTGATGATGTATTTACAATTATGGGGGTTGGAACAGTTGCCACAGGAAACATAT